>Ga0209292_1000554_pt1 | contig 48752 bp, 26 predicted proteins | sample GOMGulsemesocosm_2_FD_184634 | JGI IMG/M metagenome (GOLD analysis project Ga0209292, IMG submission 184634) | Methane-oxidizing microbial communities from mesocosms in the Gulf of Mexico - GOM9C Gulf of Mexico (SPAdes) (version 2) | ecosystem: Environmental > Aquatic > Marine > Cold seeps... | reverse complement strand
GATATTTAAAAATGATTTTAAAAACCTGATTGAATATAAGAAGGTTTCAAATGTTCATTAATCACAATTACCCAGAGCCACTTAATAGAGTGCTGCCCTAGGTAATATTATTAACATAACTAACTGTTTTTTTAAGTGAGTATTATGAGTTATCCAATTAACGTTTTTTCAAAAAAGTATAATGAGTATTTTTCAACACAATACATAATCAAAGTGTATTACTTGTATTTAGCTTATTGTGAAAAGCATTGCTTCAGTCCTAACTATTTGGAAAATGAATTCAACGCTATGTTAAATAGTGAAATTCCAGATGAATTTGTGACGCAATTGCTTTATCACTCAGAGCTTGAAAACTCAGGGTTTATATGATTGTTTAATTTTCACTAAAAAATTGAACAATCATATTTTACAGCATTCCAATAAGTGATTCTTTAACATATCCCATCGGAATAGTTTAATTTAAATCATGGGCATATAATTGCCCTGTGCCATATCTGTTGGCTCTTTCGTAATCAGCTTCTACACTACCAAGGTTGCAACATGTGCCCACATTGTATAAGCCTCATCTATCGGCTATTGTTATTTAATTGCAAAGCCAATTCATTAATAAGGCTATATAGCCCTGAAAAAGAGTTCTCTCTATCGTAATATTTTATATACCAATTTGATACTTCCTCCGCATCCTCTTCAAAATCATGCTGTATGCAAATGTTATATAAAGCTTTGGATGAGAGAGATGAGTCGCGATTACTTCCATTATTGATATAAGCAGTATTCCATAGTAAATCCCTTAAAAGTTCTATTGAGTGCATGGTGTCTATTGGCACATCAGAGTCTAGATTTGAGTGTGATTCTATGAGTGCTAAATAATGTTGAATTTCGGATAGAAGTAAATCTAACTCTCTAGTGATTGTAAGACCTTTTTCCCAGTATGTATTGTCTAAATATTTTTTAATCCTACTATGCTTGCTAACCATTACATCAATGATATTCAATAAGTCAAAGATACGATTTTCTTCGATGCTCATATGTTGATTGCCAGAGAAATACCCAAAAAGCCAAGAGTCGTTTTCTGATGGATTTTCATATTCACCATCTCGGGAAATATCGTCAATAACTACACGAAATGCCTGCAAGTAGTCTAATAACTCTGTTCCAATTAATCTGCTCTCATCGCTTTTAAAATCTTCAATGCTGTCATAACAATGCATTCCTCCATTTTGCAATTTAGAAGAAAATGTTTCAGTAGACCAGTCTTTAGCATTCCCAATGACGAATAAATGATGCTTTGCTCTTGTTACGGCCACATTAAGTAAGTTAGGTTTTCCATTAACCCATGCTATACCGGATGTTTTTTTACGAGCACTAGACGCTGCTGTACAAATAATAACAGTGGACGCCTCTTTTCCCTGAAAGGTATGGACGGTACCTATGTTGTTTTCTGCAAAAACACTTAACTTTTGTTCTTGCTTACTTTCACCAAAGGCTTGCTTCATCCAGCAATGGTTGTATTTCTTGGTTGCTTTGTTTTCCCACTCTTTTACTAATACTTTTTTCATATTTGAAAAAGGGGTAATTACATATACGCCACCCTTAATCATTTTAGGGTAGTGTTCAGTCAGAAATTTAATTACGTCAATCGCAGTAGTTGCTTCTTTTTCATTAGCATACCCCTGATGTTTTATCTCATCATGCTTTTCCGATACGTTGATCCAGCCGCTTGGTATAGCTTCCCAGCCAAAAGGCTGGCTAGCAAGAACCATACGGTTATCGTATGCAATTTCATTTGCGACAGAAAACATTGGCTCAGTACAGCGTCGATGCACCAAAAGAGGGATACCTACTTTTCGCTCTCCTATTTTTGCAAAATACTGACCAGCATTATCACCAAGTGACTGAGCAGAACTAGCACTTACCATATAATCATCCCCCCATTGTTTGACAGAGTCATTCTGAGATATGGGAAGGAAGTCAGCCGCTATACCCAAATCAATAGATGATTGCATTGTCACAATAGGTTCAAGTTGTATGGGATCGCCTACAAAAATAGCTTGCTTACTTCTCTGTAAAAGACCAGCCACATGATAATTAACAGCCTGACCCGCTTCATCGATCATTGAAAGCCCAAAACCACCGTTTTTTTGCATTAACTTGAATTGTCTTTCAACTGAAGCAAGTGATGTACTGATAACAGGGAAAAATAAAAACAACAATGACCATAGTTGCTGATGTTCAGGAACAGTTTCTTTAGTTTCTAGTCGACCATCAATAAGTTGTTCTAAATTTCCCCAATGCTTTTTAAATTGACTTGCTGCTTTCTCAAGAATAGCTTCATTTAATGCCATAGCATGAATAAATAATTCGCTTCTACAACGATTTAATTTTTCACTGCCTAAAGGAGAACGTTGTTGCAATCTTCCCTCAGACTCATTGACAGCTCCAAGGTCTATCCAGTAAGCATCCTCACCAATAAGGTGATTTTCGCTATCGAATGATTCATCTGTAAAGGAAGTGTCTCGTATTTTTTTTATTTCTGAATACGTTCTATTAAAATCTTCTTTAGCTACTTTGAGTTTACGCTCTCGTTCACTATGAATTTGACCTGTCTTTTTACCGAACCACTGATTTTTAAATTTATCTAACGCATTAAGTGCTTCCTGATATTGTTCATCAGTGAAGTCTAGCCAACTTAATGATAATTCCTCTATAGTTAACTCACCTTTTTCTATCTTTGTTATAGCCGTTATAAAAGGGGAAAAAAATGGGCTATATTTGTTATTAGCAGAGCTGCTTTCTATATCCGTTACCAATAATTTAAGCTTACTTTGCTCCTTCAACGACAACAAAAAATTTGAAATAACTTCTCTTGCATTTTCTTGGTCATCTTTTTTGAGCTTGTCCATTAAAGAATTTAGACCAAAAAAGTCCTCACTCTTGAAGTGTTTTTTTATCTTTTTCAACATTTCTTTGAACGATTTACGATTTTCACTATTACCCAACACCGCACAAAAAAGCCCCCAGTCGCCATCGGGAGCAATACTTTTAAAGTGCTGAGTTTTAGAAGCGAATTCATCTGGCAACGTAGATAAGGAGGGCAGTTCTTTAGATATATTTTCAACAGCTTTATTATTACTAGAGGCAACAATCATACTGTGTTGCATAATAACCTTAGTTACTTCTTTATCGTTAAACCAATCTTCTTTCTCGCATAATTCTTTTAGCTTTAAAGTACGGGAAACCAGCTTGTCAGCAATAATATCTTTAAGTAGGGTTGTTTTCCCTGTGCCTGGAGGACCATTAACAGCTACAATTGGGTTTTCTTGTTGTTTTCTAGCAACATTTACTGCGAATGCCTGTAATAAGCTGAGACCGTATTTTGGATTTTCAGGCCAGCGCCCGTCTATGATTTGATTGGTTAAAGGCCAAAAGAAACTGCCATGATTAACAGCATCTGGTACTTCAGTTTGCTCTTTACTTCCAACTAAATAAGATTTTAATGGTAAAGATAGCCCCTTCGTACCCAATTTCCCAATGGCTGAAATCGACCTTTCAAGATCATTAACAAAAAATGGACCCAGTTGTTGATTCTCCAATCCTTCCGGGTAATAGCAAAAGCGCCAACTAAATGTTACTGCCCCTGACACTTTCCCTATTGCTGGTATATCTGAGTTGGAATCATCGCTAGAATCAATTGGTTGACATTTTTCTTTCATAAACTTTCGTGATAATGCGTCAGGCCAAAATTGTTCTGCTAGCTCTCTATTTAATTGGATAATCCTTTTACTTAACTCTGTTGATGTAAGCGGTGTATTTTCATCTTCAGACAGAAATCCTGAATGTAATACTGTTTTTATACTTTCCATACGAGCTTCTATCCATTCAGACAGGCTCATATTAGCAGGAACAGAAGAATTGCAACGACGATATAATGTACGAATAGTTGCTAAGTTTATCGTTAGATCTTCGTCTTCTTCAGAGCGAGACCATACGATTATTTCTTTCTCTTCATCCCATAGAGGGATGAGTCCTTGCCCAACTAGATAAGTCCGAGGTGTTTTATAATTAGGATGTTTTTCATCATCTTTAGCAATATAGCCAGCACGATGACATTGAAACATCACCAATAAACGACTTTTATCAGTAATTGTTAGTTTGTCTGCTTTGAACTCTTCTTCAGCTTCCTCTATCCAATTTTCTTTAAATTTTTTAGCAGGTTTGCTTATAAGGTCCTTTTTATAATTGAGCGGGCACTCAGGTAAATCAAACAACTCTGTATCTAGCCAGTAATTTAGAATGCGCTCGCAACGATCCTTTTCTTCATTCTCACTGAAGGTGGAATTATTATCCTTAGGTGGTACATTTGATGGGGAGGTTTGAATAGCAATTTTTTTTGTTCGATCGAGTAAAGCATTTAAAGCGGTCTTATAACTAGTAATCATTTATTTACTTCCTTGTGTTAAATATTCGACGATTATATCGCCTGCACTGACAATGCATTATTTCAAAAAAATCGAATTTTTATTTTATTGTGGGTAAACAGAATAATGCAGGACTTATTAATTAAAATCAATTGGTTATAATGTTTCGAGTAAGCCTGTCTACTTAAGCACTACACCCTTTAAGCTTTATTGACGTTAATAAAAAGTCTTAACTTCTCTAAATCGCCAAAAAGATAATCCCAAATTTCAGAATAATTAAAAATTATATAGTTTATTTTAGACGTTATATCCTTCTCGTGAATAGTGCCAATATACCTACTATCGAAACTAAGGTTTCTATTATCACCTAGAACAAAGTATTTATTATCAGGAACTGTAAAAACCTTTGAATCAACGATTAATCTATCAGAATATTCTTTGGTAAATCCACTGGCAAAAACTATGTCATATGAAACGCCATCAAGGTTGGTCTCGTTAATGGCAATATAAGGATAACTTTCTTGCCTTAGAAATTTTTTTGCTTCAACCAATTCGTTTGTAGTATTTTTCAAAGTGACCGCGTTACCATTCACATATAATTTATTTTTAATAAATTGAATGTTATCGCCAGAAATCGCAACGACTCTTTTTGCCATATTAACGTCCTTGTGATCAAAAGTGATCACATCTCCGCGCTTAGGTGAGTTTAATTTGAAGGAAATATCAGTTAAAGGAATTTTAAAATTATAGGCAGTCTTATCAACTAAAACTATGTCAGCTTCCATTAAATTAGGATTCATTGACGATGTTGGAATATAGTAATAACTTACAAAAAAAGTTCTAATAAATATGATAGCGAACATAAGTGTAAAGAGCGTTTTGTTTTCTAAAACAGAATACTTACATCGACTTAGGAAATGCGAAAAATCAAAGTATTCAAACTTCATTCTTATATTTTGTATTATTGACATATTGGTATCCTATATTGTTTTTGTATTGCTGGTATGTGTTCTCACTAGTTACCAAGGAATATAGATGCGAATTCCATTCTGAAGATCTCTATATTTTTTGGCAACATCATGTCCTTCAATGTCATCAATAATTGCATATGATTCAAAGTTATCAATTTGATCATTAATAATGCTATTAAGGAATCCAATTGATTCAAATAGTGCGTTAGTATTTTGCAAAAAACTGGCTAAAATGATGAGTGAACCATTGGCATCACCCTCTAAGTTCTTATAATAATTAATGTATTTGTTGTTATCATTTAACATTGATAACGCCAAGAATAAAGTGAAGGTTGACAATAGAACCAATGATTTTTTCTTACTACTGGCTGTATTTAAAGAAAGCCAAATCAGGTTAGCAATGTTAAAAATAATCATGATAGTTGAGACAAGCAATACAAAAGTGGGAACAACAATGCTTTTGGCATATAAGTCCATTATTTTGTTGTCTTCTATTTTATCGTTAAATACTTGGTACAAATATCCACCATTGTATTTTTCTTTGTTTTCAATAAAATCACCAATTATATTGTCTCTAGTTGATATTGAGATCGCATCCATGTGCCATTTTGGTGTAACTGTATCTCTATAAGGCATCATGATATATCCCTTACTCTGAGACATTTGAGGAAACTTTTCATCCAAGGCTATTTGAATTGCAGGCAACCTATAGAATTCAACTTCATTAAGGGAAGTCGATGTTTCACCATGCTTGCGAAGATAAGCAGAAGAAGTCATATCTGCTAGTGAAGCTAGATTACTAGTGATAATCCTTTGGGTTTTAATCTTAAGAGATTCTTTGTAATATTTCTCAAAACCTTTTCGGTCAGAGTCAAATCCAAGTGGGACTAGCATATCCTGACTTCTGTAAAGCTTTTGAATATCTTTTTTTCCAAAAAAGGTTTTTCTATATTTGCGGTATGAATTAATGTCATGACTAAAGCCAAAAAAAGACTTATTAACTTTAACAGCGAGCCGTATTAATGCTTTTCTTACCTTGTATTCTATTTTAGTGGTATCACAAATAAGGTATTTTTTACTAAGAGAGTCATCGCCAATTTCATATGAATTGTGTAGGTACTTATTATTATTGCTCCCAACCAAAATAAGACCATATCTTTCATTGTTGTTTAACTTATCAACTTCTCTAAAATCATTCTTTTGTTTTACTTCGGGGAAGTTATTGCTTTCATAACACAAGCTACCCTTTGTTCCTTTTATCTGCTCAAGCTCTTTTAAATGACTGTTTAAAATGGAATCTGCTTTTTCTCTAGATAAGCCAAGAAAAGCTTTTGCCTTTGGGTACATAGAGTTCACATGAGATTCAGCGTTATGATTCCATTCGGAGTCCAGCGTTCTACGGAAATAATTAATAAACTCTGTTTTACTATTATAATGATCTTCATCTATATATTCATTTTCTCTTAGGTTTAAAAGGGTCGAACGAGGATAATACTTATCCTTCACTTTACGGATGAAAGCATCGGCAATAGGGTGCCAAGAAGATTGGATTTCCTCATAAATCACCTTGAAGTTACCGTCGTTACTAAATGTACTATTAATGAAGTCATCAACATTTGCACTAGATAACAAGGAAAGTGTATGACCTTTATATTTTTCATATAAATAGTATTCTTTACGAGCTAAACTGAAGTAGAGCTTTTTAGCTTTTTCTTTTTGTTGCTTTTTTACTTCGGGGTGCTGATTTACTTTTTTTTCAGTAACCTTTTTATACTTTGTCCAGATACTTCTAAGCTGAGCAGAGATTAACTTAAATTCTAATTTAGCTAATTCTTCATCAGAATTTTCAATTTTAGCGACGATATTGTTACCAAAAAGCTTTTTTTGATTAGTTGTAAGAGCATTGATGTATTTGTCATTGTTGATATTTACAATTGGCAGTGTAGCTAAGAATATTTTCTCATTGGATGTAGGAAGAGCATCACCATCAGTAACACCTTTGATATTTTCTTTATTAAAAAATAAATTCTCTTTGAATACAGAAAGAAGAATTGCATTTTTTTTAAAATCTTCAGATATTTGAGAAACAGCATAATCAACTATTTGTTTTTGAGTATGAAAACACACGAAAAAAAGCAATGCAAAGGCCGCAGCATTATGGACTATTCTTGATTCTATATTTCTTTGTCCCAGGTTGAGTTTAGACGAAACTAAAACAGAGAATCCGAGAGAAGCAATTAGTCTGCCTGTAATCTCAAGTGCCTCAATTGTGAGACCATCTGAAACGGAGCTAGTTACGTCTAAAAGTCTAGACCTAAAGGCTACCTCTAAAAAAAGATATAACACCGTATAAATTATTAAAAACACTCTCATTTTAAATAGGAAACCTAAGCAAAGTTATTACTGAATAGCGGTGGCTAGCATTGCCATGTGAGATATTGGTGTTGTCCATAATTAACCATTTTTAAGTGAGTACAGGTATTACAATATTTTCTATGTCGATACCTATTTATCCTGAACTTGGTAGCAAACTGAAAGCTTTTAATAGAGTATGTTAAATCCCTAATACCTTATTAATTACTTTCCGTTTGTCATACTATCATATTGTTTTATTTATGCTTTATTTTTATGTTAGGCCGCATGGATATTGTTTTTTGAAATAAGCTTTATCCATAGATAGCTAAATAGTGCGGTTAGAAACATTAATATCGTAGATGGCTCAGGAACAGGGGTTGCTGCATCAAAGGAAGAGCGCACGAGTAGCGTGCTCCATTTTTCTCTTTCTTCAGCGCTATACTGGCTATAATTTACATTGTCATTCAATAGAAGGCTATCTCGCACGCCTCGATGAAGAGTGTAGTTACTATACCCAACATACGATAACCCGTCAGTTCCATTAAAAAAACCCCAAACCTTCAAGCTTTGCCCGCTACCGTAAGGATTTAACTCGTTATACCCCATAATTTTAAACACATCGTCAAATACGCTTTCAGTATTTTGGTTATTATTTAAATCATGCGCATATAATTGACCAGTACCATATCTGTTGGCTCTTTCGTAATCAGCTTCTACATTATCAAGGTTTGCAACATGTGACCACATTGCATAAACCTCATCTGTTGTTGGAAGACGCCAGTTTTCATATTCACCACCAACACTCAGTTGACTAGAAACATAATCGAAAGACTGCCCTTTGTTTATGCCAAAGTCCATCCATTCAATGTTTGTTAATGAATCTATATAACTATTGTTATCTGTCTCTAAAATGAGGCTAGCTTTAGATGTTAAGGTGAATAATATAAAGCAAAAAGTCGCTAATATTTTTTTAATCATTATGGTTCCTGTTTTAAATAAGTTGCTTTGATAACGGGTATTGAGTTGGTCATATTTGGTAGTGATTAAAATTATACGGAGGAGAAGGGACAGTTTTTTGTCCCTTAGCTCTATTTTATTAAAAATAAGTGAAATGAAATATGAGAAGCCCGTACTACTGCCTAGCAACTAAAGCTTGAAAGCCTATGTATGGCATTTTTTCTTAAATGAGGTTCAACTTGAGTTTGAATAACTAAAGCTTTCTGTAAGCAGCTTGGTCCAACTATTTTAATTGCTGAGCCGAAACTCAATAACCCTTTAATGAAGTTTATTGAAATGGCACAACTAAAAGTTAATTCGGCTGTTTTATTCTTTTTGTCGATCCATGAAAACTCCCAGTCAGTTGCACCGTCTATTGACCCAGCTGAAAAAGTATCAGCAGCATCTTTTTTTACAAGTAAGTGTACTTTATTGTTGACAGAGGTTGATATGATGTAGTCCTCACGCCCACTATGCAGAATTTCAATTGTTTGCTGTTGTGATATTTTAGGAAAGAATTTCACCCCATTTAGTACATTTATATTACTCATTTTAGATATCTTGTAACGCCTTTCACCTTCTGCTCCTTGGCCAACTTTTGTGCCTACTACTAAATAGTTGCCACAGTCATTAACCACTCCAATAGGGTTTATTTCTTTAATAGATACTTCACCGTCGGCATGTTTGTCATATTCAAATGACATACGAGATTGCTGCTTTAGTGCACTCTTAATAATGCTAACTTTTTCTTTAGTATTTTGGTTTGGTAATAGCGATAAATAGCCATGTTTCTCTATAAAACGGTTTTCCACTTCTGAATCAGTTAGTGCAACCGGAAATATCTGCTTTTGTAATGATGTGTTGTTAGTTATGGGGAGGTCGATATTTGATGCAACTAACGTGCGCTGAATAGGTAGGTTACCGACAACTGAGTTTTTATTTTGTTTTAAGGGGGCGTAGTATCTCGACTTGTTTTTAATAGAGCACTTAAAAATATGATTTGAAGTGACTAAGTCCTCTAGATCACGTCTCACAGTTCGTATGCAGGTGTGATGTAATGAGTTTTCTAGAAAACTATGAACTTGGCTAGTGGTAAAAGCTTTATTAAATATGTTGTTTTCTTCTAATGATGGACAGATAGAAGGAAGAATAAATTTTTGAATATAATGCAGACGTTCAGATTTTGTTGACATAATTAGCCCCTAAAGTTAAGAAAAAACAAAGAGATAAAATCGCAGTAAACCCTCAGAACTTAGCTCTGATGTTACCTTTTTCTCTTGTTTTTTAAATCTGCCATCCTGGCTATTTCAGATATGCTTCGTCCATCGAAGCTAATAAGTTCCATTATTGCAATTTCCGTAATTGCTATCTGTCTTAAACTTTAGTTTCACATCATGTGATATTAGCTAAACTTCCATTTTAGCCTTTATTTTTATAGTAATAATCAGTGTTTGCTTTTATTCACTTATTTAAACAAACGCGTGGATACTACGCTGATTTTAGCAAAAAATCAAGGTGATATCATTTATGATTGGCTGATTTAGGTTGTAATATTAGTTAAAAACTAGAGTGGGTAAACGAATTATTATCTTCCACTCTAGCACGCATAGCTATTATCAATTTTAAAAGTAATAACAACAGAACGTGTTTCTTAATGCCGTAAAAAATGCTTTGTTACGAGTGTTTAGATGGATTAATACTTATTTCGTGCCAAACAAACATGTAATTTAGTAAATCTGATGATAGATGTATTTCATTCAAAATATATGGAAAGGATCAATTTGACTACAGCCAAACTGTAACATTCCAAACTCCTCAATCTTGTTTCATTTAACGTCAGTTGCCCGTTTAACTTTTACAGTTACAGTCTTGTTTAAGAAGTTAAATGAGGCATTGAAATGAAGTTAGGTTATATTCGTGTATCAACATTAGATCAAAATACAGCGCGTCAATTAGATGGTCTGGAACTCGATAAAAAATTTGAAGATAAATGTACAGGTTCGAATACTGAAAGGCCTGCATTAAATCAATTGAAAGATTATGCGCGAGAGGGCGATACCGTCCTGGTTCATGATATTAGCCGTTTGGCTCGTAATATTTCAGATCTTATCGAGCTGATTAAATTTTTTAACAATAAGCTCGTGACTATTCACTTTTCTAAAGAAAATTTGATTTTTAGTCATGACTCGTCGAACCCGATCAATACCTTAATGCTAACTTTACTTGGGGCTGTTTATCAGTTTGAAAGAGAAATACTCTTAGAAAGGCAAAAAGAGGGGATAGCCAAAGCAAAGCTAGCAGGTAAATACAAAGGTAAGCCAAAAACTATCGTTCGAGAACCAGTTTGGGCTCTATTAGAACAAGGGTTATCAATTCGTAAAATTGCTAAGGAGTTAAGTATCAGTCCAGTCACAGTTCAAAAAATCAAGTTTGAAAAGTTAGATAAATAATTTATATATATAGTTAATAAATAGTTCAGGTACGATTTATTTATATAATAATTATATCAACAACGTTAATACAAATATACTCGACTTACTTGAGGTCTGAAATGGCCTAATTCTTGACTAACAATTAATAACGCTAAAGCAAATTTTTTTGTTAATGTGTAAACTGTCTTAAGTCTCATTTTTGCATGATCATGGCGGCATGAATGAATGCCAGTAGACCAACCTAAGTATTTTTTACTTGCACGGCTAAAACACTTTGAAAGAGCATTTCCGCCTGAAATATCATAGAAAGAGTAATATTTTACTCCTCTATCAAATAGTTCAATGACATTTTTACAACGTTTTTTTTCAAGTTCTTCTGCCCAATAATATGGTATTAACACTTCACGAATTAACCCTCCTTTGCCTCTTACAGTATAAATAGTCCCTTGTAGTCCAATAAACTTTAGATTTCTAGCTTCTTTTTTTTCATTGCTTAACTCGACTTCAGTAGTTGACCTTTCTTCTTTCCTTCTAATTTCTAGAAGCTCATGAACACGTATTCCAGACACTAAGCAGAGCATTATAGAGAAAGCATTTCTTGCGGTAACATGACTGCAAATAACTTTCATTTGTTCTTCTGTATAACTCTTTGTCAAGTGATGACAAGGATTTCCTTGTTTAACATCTCTTTTTTTTACTTGTTGTAATCGTTCTCTAACTTTCTTAATATTTCTTTGTGAATACCTTTTGGATTTACCATTTTTAATAAGGGTTAAGGTCATTTTCATCCAATAATTAATCGCACTTCGTGACATATTTATCCAACTATCGGATTTACCGTTAATAGCTAATTGGTTTAAATATAAAATCGCTATCTCTCGGTCCGTAAAGTTAATCAGTTCGTTAAAGCTTATATGGTGATCATTAACGTTATCAATTAAATGATCATTCAATGCAAGAAACTCAACGAAACAAATAAAAGCAGATGAGTAATTATTTATAGTTCTTAAACTTCCGATAATTTTTTTATCATGCAACCGATGAAATTGTGTTGATATTCGTTTTCTTACGTCTTTATCTACTCTAGTCATTGTCTTTCACACTCCGCACGAAAAGGCACAGACTATCGTATGATTTTTTTTCCTTTCCATTTTTTTCTAGTAAATTATTAACGTCATGTAATGCACTTTTTATGGTGTTATGATCATCAATAATATCTAATACTTCGAAATAAAAATCTCGTAATGCCGTTTTTCTTCGAGAGCTTGTACGGTTTATCTTTTTTTTGTGAACAGCCTCAAAAATACAAGTAACATCATTCTCAGCCATCGCCAAATCTGTAATCCAATTTTCAAGGTTATTTTTTATGTACTGCGTCAAATCGTGAGCCATGACACTAATGTTATATCTATTTTTTAATATTAACTTTATTTCATTTATTGATATGCCCGCAATGCGGCATCCAATGATGAATGATTGACAATTTGAGAGTTGATTTTGATGCATAATTTGTCCTAAACGTGAGTTGTAGGATAATTATGAATTAAAAAAACAGGAGGTCTCCATCCGATTTTAGCTTTTATAGAACAAAAACGGATGGGATATAGCTTAATTTAAGATAATGCGCATTTTTTTATTTAAGATGCCTAGCATTTAGACTTAATGCTAGCGGTATAAATACCTATTCACCGCGAGTCAGGAAAAAAATACAACGGCTAATTTGTATTTGATTGTAGGAGCCTGATTCTTAAAAGTTTGGAATGCAGTGCGAGCACACCTAGCTCAATGTTAGTATCTTAAATACTTCGTCTTTCAATAGTTTTAGAAGTTAATCTAAATTTCAGTTAGCCATCAGAGACAACTTTTCGTCATAAACTACTGTATTACGACGCTATTATTTAAGTAGTTGCACCACTTAAATAATAATGACACACCAGTTCATTAGAGCAAGAAGCTCTCCCCAGTGAACACTAGTATTTAGAGCGAGATTCTCTCTAGTGCTGTTGCACTGATGAAAATATGGAGGTTTTCACCAAGTTGTCATTGCATTTTACCTGAGAAATCATAATAAGTTTTCAGCATTAATACAATCTTTTTTACAAGTAGCAGTGAACTTATCACATTGTTTCTATACTTTATTTACTATTGATAATCGTATTTAAATATTGAATGCCAATAGTTGTAAGGTACGTCTTCTATGGTAAAAGTCTGTTTTTCTGTGACGTCACCTAGACGTAGAAATACAAAATTTATTGCAAGTAATAGGAGGGGGATTATTTTATTGTTGTACCTGAAGTATTTACTATTGATAATCGTATTTAAATATTGAATGCCAATAGTTGTAAGGCATGGCTGCTATGGTAAAAGTCTGTTTTTCTGTGACGTCACCTAGACGTAAATATGAGATTTTTAAAATTCTGTATCATTATTAATTTCTAAGCGGTTTTAGTGCTAACAACTGTGTTTAATTGCTAATTCATTAACACATTTCTTTCTGACAATATAGATTACGAAGGTCGTTTTAAAATAAAGAAAAATGTTATTTTCCCTTTTTCACTATTAAAAATACTTTCATTATTTTATGGAATGTCATGTGTAAGTACTTCTAGGTTTAACAAAATTTTAACGTATTTAAAACAAAAAGAACACGTGATGTGCTATTTCCAATTGTATTTCAATATGTTAGTCTATTTTTACAATAGGATTTGTGTGCAATAAGGATGTTTGATGCGCTTAAAAGGGAAAGTTATTTCATGGAATGAAAACAAAGCATTTGGTTTTATTAAACCTAATGGAGGTGGTGATCATATCTTCATACATAAGTCAGGTTTGTCCAATAGAAAACGCCACCCTCAAATTAATGATGTCATTACATTCTCAATAATAAAAGATAATCAAGGTCGATACTGCGCTGATGAAGCGACATTTTCTGGTGAAAAATTAAAGAAAAAACAGGCCAATAGCATAAATAAATTTTCAATTTATTTATCAGCTGTCTTTCTTATCTTCATAACTATAGCTTATTCATTTAATCAACTTCCTCAAAAGTTAGTTTTGGTTTACTTTGCTGCTAGCATCATTACGTTTTTTACTTATGCATTGGATAAGTCCAAAGCTGAAAGTGGTGCTTGGCGAACTCCAGAAAGTACTTTACATATGTTTGCGTTATTTGGTGGTTGGCCAGGAGCAGCTCTCGCGCAACAAATCCTCCGTCATAAATCTCAAAAAAAAGAATTTAGAACTGCTTTTTGGTTTACGGTGATTGTTAACTGCGGCGCATTAGTCTGGTTATTCACACCTTCGGGACTGAGATTATTAGAAGTGCTCAAATAGAATGTTTAGTACAAAAAGTAACAGAATAGCTACCTTTTGATCATTGTTTATTTAGCGAGTCGGCGTAACATTTATCACCTAATCAAATTGATTGCGTGTTTAACTCAATCTATAGAGTAATAAGACAAATATGAATAACAACAGTCATAAAAATATTACAGAGTTTAGCTATGCGCAAAAACAGCGCTTAGCTTTTATCGACTTTTTACTTATGTTTAAAGGTTCTTTCTCGAGAAGTGATTTAACGACAAAATTTGAGATGGGCATGGCCAATGCTACTCGTGATATTGCTCTTTATCGTGAACTAGTTCCCGAAAATACGGAATTTGCTAACCCAACAAAAATATACTTACAAGCTAAGAAGTTTAAGGCTCTTTTCGACTATGAACCTCGTAAAACATTAGCTAAATTAGCGAATAAAATAAGTGATGGTTTTGATGGTGTAATGGAAGTCGCTTTTCCCGTTGAAGCTCCATTACAGCTCAACGTCCCAGACATCAACATTGTTGCTAAATTAGTACAGGCGATTATAAATAAAAAAGCAATTTCTATTATTTACACATCTTTATCGTCTGGATCAAAGGCTCGTGAAATTATTCCTCATACAATTGTTGATAATGGTCTTCGGTGGCACGTTCGAGCATTTGATAGAAACTCAAATTCGTTTAGAGACTTTGTAATCACTCGCATGTCTAAAATCACTTTACTTGAAAACTCAATTGAAGAGTTTGAAAAAGAAATAGAGGATAATCAATGGATGAGAAAAATGGACTTACATTTGGTACCACATCCTACGAACATTGAATTTAAACAAGCTATTGAACTTGATTACGGAATGGATAACGGCCTGTTAAAAATTACGGTAAGGGCTGCATTGGTGGGGTACTTACTAAGACGTTGGAATGTAGACTGTTCAGAAAATGGCAGTCTTTCAGGCCCTGAATATCAATTGTATTTAAGAAACACTAAAACACTCTACGGTGCTGAAAATCTAGCGATAGCACCAGGCTACCAATTTTAATACTTAGAGAAAGAATGGATACGTTCTTTTAGTTAATTTATCAAAGGAAAAATAATGGAAGTAGTAAACTTACCAAACGAGCAAGCTGCAATGTTAGCTAGCTCTGTAACAACTATAGTTTGCGTGTTAATTGTCATTGCATTCTTCTTTGCACTATTCAACCTCAAACGTGGGCGTGCTTCAGAATATGTTTCTTATACACCAGCATTGCTCACTTCTTTGGGGATATTTGGTACCTTTGCCGGCATTGTAATTGGTCTTATGGCATTTGATGCCAATAATATTGATGGGAGTATTGAAGGCCTTTTAAATGGTTTGAAGACTGCATTCTTAACAAGCTTAGTTGGTATTATACTTTCCATTATTTTTAAAGTTTTGCAAACGTCGGGCTTAGTATCTGCACCTGAAAATATTGAAGAAGTATCTTCAGCATCACCTGAAGATATTTTGGGAGCCATTAACCAACAAGGGAAATCAATTGAGAGTCTTGTAATAGCAATTGGAGGAGATGGGGATGGTTCAATATTAAGCCAATTAAAACTTCTTCGCGGAGACATCAATGACAATCAGAAAATAGCAATTAACTCTCAAAAAGAAGCGGTTGTAACACTTAATAATATAGATGAACATTTAACCACTCAAAAAGAAGCTTTTACAACATTTTCAGATAAGCTTTGGATCAAAATGCAAGACTTTGCAGATATGCTTTCTAAATCTGCTACTGAAACAGTAATAGAAGCGCTTAAACAAGTTATTACTGATTTCAATAACAATCTAACTGAACAGTTCGGAGAGAACTTCAAGCAACTCAATGAATCAGTGAAAGAGCTAGTTGTTTGGCAAGAGAACTACAAAGTGCAAATGGGTGAAATGACCGAACAGTATAAACTGGGTGTTGCTTCTATTGCTGCAACTGAAGTCTCAGTTACAGCAATTAGTAATGAATCAAAGGCTATACCTGAAACCATGACAAATTTAAAAGAAGTTATGGAAGTAAACCAGCATCAATTATCAGAGCTTGAAAACCATCTAGAAGCATTTAAAGATATGCGTGACAAGGCAGTAGAAGCTGTACCTGAAATACGCAAACAAATAGATGAAACTGTGAAAACTATTGCTGATTCAGTTGAATCTGCAAGTACACATTATAAAGAACTATTAACTGAGTCAGACAAGTATATTCAAAGTCATATAACTTCATCTAATGACTTACTTGATAAGTTTGTAACAAATACTAATGATGGTGTAGAAACTATAGGTAAGAAGTTAGCAGAAAGTGCTCAAAATGTTGAGAAAGTTATAGTTGAAGGAGCAACGGGGTTTTCTGAGTCGGTTACTAGTTCTAATGCAAGTTTAACTAATACAGCTGACTATTTGAGTGGACAATCGGAAGTAATCAAAAATCTCTTAAAAGATACTGTAGATGACTTAAGTCAGCATGTAAGAGGAATGATCCACACGCTTGTTGACGACTCTAAAACGTTAGCATCAACACTCACTGATGCAAATAAAGCATTAGTGACAGATACATCAAATGTGAGAGATGGAGTAGTCCAAAGTATCGAAAACATGCAAAAACGTCTTGAATCATCGTTAGAAGATGTATTCGCCTCTCAAACTCAACATATGAATAAAGTATTTTCTAATATAGATACTGGATTAAAAGACCAAGTAGGTAAAACAGGTGAAGCGGTTGAGAAACAATTAGGTATGATTGACCAATCTATGCAGCAAGAGCTGAATCGTGTGATGAGTGAAATGGGTAAAGCGCTTGGACAAATCAGTAATCAATTTGTAAAAGACTACTCTAAGTTAGTAACCCAAATGAATTCAGTCGTACAGGCGGCATAGATTATGTCTTCAACAAATTCCATTTTTGGTGCGTCCAAAAAAACAGATGATGGTGAACATTGGTTAACTGTTTCAGACCTAATGGCTGGTTTGATGATGGTTTTTTTATTTATCGCTATCGCATTTATGCGTCATGTATCCATTGAGAGAGATAAGATAAAAGATGTTGCTGTAGCCTATCAACAGAATCAGGTAGCTATATTTGATGCATTAAATTCTGAGTTCGCAAATGATTTAGTTTCTTGGGAAGCATCTATAGATAAAGAAACACTGTCATTTCAATTTGACTCACCTGAAGTACTATTTGCTAGTGGTGAAAGTTCGTTAAAGGTAGAATTTGAACAAATATTAGGGGACTTTATTCCTCGCTATTTATTTGTATTAGATAAATACAGAAGCAGTATTGATGAAGTAAGAATTGAAGGACACACTTCCTCTGAATGGGGCAATGGTACACACCCAGATGATGCATATTTCTTTAATATGTCCTTGTCACAAAATAGAACCCGAAGTGTATTGAATTATTCTTATTTTTTATCAGAACTTTCTCTTGAACAAAGGGCATGGATTAAATCGTCTTTTGCAGCGGTAGGCTTAGCTTCCTCAAGGTTAAAAACTAATAGCGATGGCTCCGAAAACAAACAAAAATCTCGAAGGGTTTCATTTAGAGTAATAACAAATGCTGACATTCAAATTAGAAAAATTCTTGATGGACTGTAAATGAAGTTATCTGTCGATTTGTCATTACTTAATCATGCTGTCCAAACAATGGGCGCAGAGCAAATTAACTTTGAAGTATCTAATAACATAATTCCTATTGAACCCATTGATAAACAATTGGGTGAAGGACTTGAAGTCAATTTTGAAGATATTGAATTTGAAACTGGCCTCGCCAGTTATCAAGGAAGACAAGTACTTTTGTATATCAAAGATCATAGTTACAACAACAAAATATATGGTGTGTTAAAAGATGGATCTCAAGGTAATAGATTCCATATCGCTGATTGTCAGAAACTAGATGAGATGAGGAGAAAAGGTCGTTTTGAGAGGTATGTTGTAACAAACAAACTTGATGGCCAATTTGCTGTGTCGGGCACTGATAATACGAATAACCAATTAATAGAAGGCGAAACAAATTTAAATGTTTGTCAGTTCTGTCTTGAATCATTGAACTATGAAAAATTCAGATCAATGCCTAGAGGACCTCAAAGAAAAATATTTGTAAGCACTTTTAAACTCGCCGATTTTTTTGATACTTACAGCTCTTTCTTTAAGTTTATGCCTACAGGTGTTGCGAACACCTCAGATGCAGGTTACAGCAAAGATTGGGATTCAATATCAAGGAATGTAAGAGAAAAGTTTAACTATAGCTGTCAGCAGTGTGGTTTAGACCTTAAAAATAACAAACGACTGTTACATGTACATCATATTAACGGCGTAAAGTCAGATAATAGCACTAGTAATTTAACGCCACTCTGTGCAGATTGTCATAGAAAACAACCTGATCACCAACATATGTTTATCAAACATGAAGAAACTAAAATAATAAATCACTTAAGAAATGAGCAAGGACTTAATGTTAAAGAAAATTGGCAAGACGTCTACAACTTAGCCGACCCTGGTATGCATGGTGTAATCGATTTACTAGAAAAATATAATGTATCTTTTCCTGAAGTTGGTGAAGAAATACATAGTACTAAACAAGAAGTTATAGCCGAATTAGCATTGGCTTGGCCACTCAAAAAAGTAGGTGTAGCCGTTGATAAAGCATCAGCTAAAGCAGCAACAGCACTTGGGTGGAAGGTTTACAGTATGCGACATGCGCTTAGTCAATTTGAACAACTAGCAAGTAGCTTGAGATGATTTTAAGGTATATAGGTTAAATAATAATGAAATCTTTGTCATATCACGAGATTGTTGAGCGAATTATAACTATTAATCATGCATGGAAGCTGGCTAGAGAAGAGTTTGGGCCCAAAAACGCAATAACAATGTCGTTAAGAGAACAGAAATCCTCTTGGCAAGCATCGTTGCTTAGGGAGTTTCCTGAGCAAGTATATTTACACCTTGATGAAGAAAATAGTACACCAGAAGATAGACTATTTAGTGTGAGATTCAAAACGCCAATACAACTAGACACTGGTATACGAAGTGATGCCGAGCATTTACCCGAAAGAATCGCGAAAAAACTGTTTTGGGAAAATGAGCTAGTAAACTTAATTAAATAACTGAGTTACCTTATATGTTACCAATAGATCAAATTGTTACTATCGCCATTATATTCATCATTATTACCTTGTTTTTAAGATCTTGGTGGAATGAGAGGGCTCTTGTCAAACAAGCCTTAAATGAATTTAAATCTCTACAAGAATTAAGTCATATTTTTGCGACACAAGATCAATTAATAATTAATAGCCAAACAGAGAGCCAAAAAAGTTGGTTAATTGATCACTTGGTACTTGAGCACGAAAATGAAGAGCTTGTAATAAATAAACAAGCAGGACGGTTTTTATCGAAAGCGCCAATAGGGAATATTATCCCACAACCAGATCTTTCTCGTAATAAATTGACTCCTGCGCTGTTAACTAGCATCGGGGTAACAGGAACTTTTTTAGGTATATCATTAGGTCTAAGTGATTTTAACACCGCTAACGTTGGAGAAAATTCAGCGATGTTACTCCATTCTGCTGCTTCACTATTAGACGGTATGAAAACTGCTTTCTATACATCTCTTGCCGGTTTGTTTTTATCATCGGTTATTATGATAGTGTTAAAAAATTCTGCTAAAAAGATTAAAACAGCACAAAACTCACTCTCTAATATGTTAGCCAAATATTTAATTGAAATAACCGCGGTAACATATTTAAAAAACATCCCACAGCAAGCTGACCAAACAGAGTTACTTACTGCACAAGTTAAATCAGCAGAAGCAATGGAAAACCTATCATCAAAGTTTGGTGCTTTTATTGGTGATATGAAAGGCATGTCAGAATCCCTAAATGGTGACTCTATTGCAGATAAAATATCATTAGCAGTCTCAAAAACATTAACAGACGATGTTACCCCAGTATTAAAAGAGTTTAAAACTGAACTCGAGCTGTTACGTAAAATCAAGGAAGAAAATCAGCAAGAATTATTGCAAAGTCTAGTTTCAGAGATCAAAACACACCTTATAGAACCTGTAACTGAAGAGCTTGCAAAAACATCTGCTGCTGTAAACGCTAGCAATGTGGTATCAGAAAAACTGAATGTTAATGTTGAGAATGTATTAACAAAAATGTCGGCAACAGTTGAAACTATCGATCAATTCCAACAATCTACCATGCAAAAACTGCAAGAGTTTGCTACGTCATTGCAAGTTATTCTAACCTCGTTTAAAGACGAAACCCAAGGGACTATGCAAAGCATAACCGCGCAAGTTGAAAATGTGCTTAAGCAAAGTATTCAAGGAATGGATCACCAAAGAACGGCCTTTGAAACTAGTGCAATTAAGGCATCGCAATCCTTTGTTGACATGGGTAACTCACTGGACAGTGCTCTTGAAAAACGCTCGATTTCAGAACAACAGTTATTTAGTAATATGGAAGATAGAATGCAATCGTTACTTGATGAGACTAAACAATCATTTAGCCAACAAACTGATGTTCTCGAAACCACAGGTTTGCAAGCAAGTAAGTTGATGATACATGCAAGAGAAGAGTTAGAAAGAGGTTTAGGGGACATCGACACTAAAATAACAAATATGTCTTCAACGGTGCAGTCTGAATTGGAGAGTTTCCGTAATCAATATCAAGATAATTTAAGTCAATTCTTTACAGACCAGAATAACCTCATGGAGGATACGTTAGGTAAGCAACGTAATAATCTTGTAGAAGTGGTAGATAAATTTAAAACGGTATTTAAGGAAGAATATGAAACTCGACATAACTTATTACAAGAGTTAACCGCACAACATACCCAGTTACAAAAGTCGGCTCAAACCATAGAAAAGCTAGCTAAAGCTATTGGTCTTAGTGAAACAGCCAAAATGTCTGAACTTCAAGACTCTGCGCGAACAATTGGAATGCAAGTCGGAGAACTTAAAAAAGAATATGTGCAGGCAAGTAAGGTTTTTCGCGAAATTACCGAACAACTACCCAAAGCAATGGATCAATATTTTAAAACGGCAAATCAAAGTGTAGAAGTATTCTTTAAAGGTTTTGACGACTCTGCCAGTAAAATACACAATCGCTTAGCGCAAGCTGCAGACTTTCTGGTTGATGCTAAATTACAAGAAAGACTGTTGGCTGAAGAAGAGGCGTTAAGCTAATGCAAACGGCGAGAACGGCTATTAAAAACCATGAAATTGATGACAGTGGAGCATGGTTATCTATTGGCGATTTAATGTCAGCATTGTTGATGATTTTTGCCTTGTTATTAATCATTGCATTAGTGCAAATATCTGAACTGGCTGAAAAAAGTAACAATAATAGAATCATGATTATTCAAGGAATTAATAAAGCATTAACCGATGCAGATATTAAAGTTGCGGCAGACTCCGACACGGGTGATATTTCAATTCTTGATTCTGTTTTATTTGAAAAAAATCAATACGAATTAAAAGAGACTGGCAAACAATTCTTAGACACATTCATTCCAATATACAGCGATGTGGTTTTTCAATCACCTGAAATAGCTGAAGAAGTAGTAAGAATAGCTATTGAGGGCCACTCCAGTATTGAAGGTGAGTTTAACCATAACATGAGGTTAAGTGTATTAAGGGCAAATAGCGTTTCTGAGCATATTGGAAGTATGAACTTTAATAAAAAAGCACTGTTTTTTAATAAAGTCTTAATATCAGGCCGTGGCTCTCTAGAAGCTAGTAAGCAAATTAATCAAGCAGACCGCAAAGTAATGTTCCGTTTCCAATTTAAAGGACAAGAATTTATCGGTTCTTTTGGTCAAGAGGCACAGCGTGTTAAATAGTAGTGGCATAATTTTTTCGCCCCCAAAAGTAACTACCGATAACAAATTAATATCGGTAGTTAATAATCGTAATGTGGATCTTGCGTTAGCTCACAGAATGGTGCCGGCTTTTCCGCCACGAAGATTAAGTCAAATACTAACCCTAATAAAAAATGGCCATGCTGAAGCCATAACTATTATGGAGTGGTTATGTGTTTTTCAGGACAGTTTTGATTGGCATGAAGAGCAGGAAGAAGATACTGATGCTATTTGCCTGCTACTTTGGCAAGCTATTATCGAAAATAGCTCAGTTAGTCAGATAGCTTTATTTAAAGCCGCACTTTACTTAGACGGACAGCAAGATAAGTTTCCAATCATATTAATTAACAGTTTAGAACTAGCTGTCCAGTTTGTCAGTAAAACGGATCGTTTAAGAATTAATTGGTTATTAGCAATCAAAAGCAAAAAATATAATCAATGTGCAGAACAAGCACTAGCTAGACTTCATACACCATTGCAATACCTTAAAGCAATTGGTCTACCAAAAGCTGCAAAGTATCGCACTAAAATATTAAGTCACTTAGTTAGTAATCTTCCCGAAGATATTGAAGGTAAAAATGCTACTTGGTTATTGGCCTGTTTTGAGGAGATGACTCAACAAGAGTTACTTAGTAATTGTGATGAATTGTTTATTAAAGCTAAGAAGTATAATCAATATATTGAGATATGGGTGCAAAAACATTGCCTACCAGATGTAGACAATAGCCTTTGGTTCGAACTATCTGAACAGTCACGTCAACAACTTAGAACTCAATACAAATTGAGTAATTATTATACTTTTAAGCAGGTAGTTACTGCGCTTTGTATGCCTGAAGTTGCCAGGTATTTAAATCTTTCCGAGCAAGAAGTGAAACAGTTACAAAGCCGCGCTGCTTTTTGGGCAAATTATAGTGAACAATTCAATCAAATCAGAATACTGTTACCTAAAAATACTACTCCAATATTAAAGAATATTATTAACGTCAATGCCGATCATATTATTACATTGCCTAATGATGTGTCAGAAAACTCAGAAGCATGTGTTTTCGAATTGGCAGATAAAATTGTAGTTGAAATATTTAGGGGAGAGGCAAGTGAAGTTCGTATCTTTGAAAAATCCGCTCGTAATGAAAACCGTTTATTAAGAGATAACAATTTAACCTTAAAAGTTATCCGTAATATGTCACATGACTATGTCCATGACCATGTAATATTATGGCAATATCATTGCGAAAAATTGTTAAGAACTAGACTAAATATAACACCAAATGAGAACACTAGTTACTTTAAAGGAATTCCAAAACGCTTTGCCAGTTATTGTTACAACAATGGTTTACCGCAAGCGAATAAAGAATTGCTTGATGAACGAAGTCAGCAACTTGAGCAGTGGAATCAACTATTCTGGCAACGAGAATTACAAAGTGAAAAGTATCAAGAAATGTCTTCATTTAAGAGAACTATTGAAAAAGATTACCAAATAGCGATCCAAGCAAAGTTACAAGGCGATGACGAAAAGTATGGCCACTATATACAACATGCCGCAAATAAAGGCCATTTAGCCGCCATGTATATCTTAGGGTTATCTATAATATCTGATCCCAAAAGTAACAAGAACCTAAAGGTTGCAGGAGAGCAATGGATTTGTAAATCAGCTGAGCAAGGTTATAAACTCGCCAACGATATGGTTAAAAAGTTCAATCTAGTACTAAAAGATACTGTTGGAACCAATGAAACCATAAAAAGAGAATATTTTAATTTAACTATTACAGAGTTAGAGAAAATCGTTAATGATAATATTAACGATTTAAATGTGCTGAATACCGTGAAGGAAGAGCTTTGTCACCGAAAAACTAAGGCTGCGAAGAATCTGCTGGCTAAGATAGATAATGATTATATGTTAAGCCTGATTACTCCAAAGACCAAAAGTAATAGTAAGCAAAAATCCAAAATACCTAATGATGATAAAGGCACAAATAACGGCGATCGACCTTATTTAACTCTAAATATTATAGAACTAGCTAAAATAGTTGAAACGATTAAAGAAGATAAAAATGCTTTAGTTTCAATGAAAAATGAACTTTGGCATCGAAATGTTACCAGAGATGAAAAACATAGAACCAAACAAGCTAAAGATCTATTAAACACGGTCAGACATTATCTTGCTGATATTGAAGAAGCAGAAATGAAGAAAAATCACCGCGTTAGCAATATAAGCCTACGGAATATTAAACAACGTAAAGGAAGTCGTAGATATTAACGTAACACTTGGACAAAAAATAAATATAAGTGATACTATTGATATTAAAAGAAAAAACTTTAAAGTCACGTTAAAAGTGACAGTTAACAATAAATCTAAAACTGCCGAAATGCTTAGTTTAAATAGTCATCAAGCGTTAACAAAATGGATCAAAGATTTAGCAATCGAAACCGTATAATACCTATCTAAGAATGTTTGGTATTAAACTTGCGAAAGCTAAAGAAGTGAAAGGAGTACTTCGTCTGTGAAAAAATCGAATTTTGAATTTTTAAAAGGTGTTAATGATTTTCTCTATAAAATCGCATTAGCAGCAGAAAACAACTATCCAAACGACCCCAATACCACCATGTCGAAATTACGGATATTTGGGGAGAGTGTAGCTAAACATATTGGCAAAGCATTACAGTTTGAAAGTACCGAAAAGCAAGTTGACTTAATTAGAGAGCTTGCCAAAGTCCCTTCAATTGATGACAGCATTATCAATGTTCTTCATTCACTACGTAAAGTCGGTAATCGCGCTGTTCATGAGTACCATAACGACTTAGATGATGCTGCTATGTCATTACGACTAGCCTTCAGACTCAGTATTTGGTATTACCGCTTAATCAAAAATGATCATGACTTTGTCGTGCCTGTTTTTGTTCTCCCTTCAGGCGACCAAGAAGAAACCTTTACCCAAGAAGTTACTGACTTAAAAGCGGCATTACAACAAGCATTAAATAGCAACGCGCAAACCGATGCCGAACTAGAAGCCAATAAAAATAAACTCGTTAATCTCAACGGTTACATTTCGATTTTAGAAAGTAAGCAACACGAAACAGAGCAACAAATAGATGACCGTGTTGCAATACTAGAAGCACAGCTTAAAGTAAAAGACGTTGAACTAGCCAAGAAAACCGAAGTAGAGCGTAAAGCCTACAAGCAAGAAATTACACAACGTGCAGCAGCGCGTCGTTTAAACTTATCAGAAGTAGAAACACGTTTTATTATCGACCAACAACTGCGCGATGCAGGTTGGGCAGCAGACACTAAAGCACTGACTTATGCTAATGGTACTCGTCCACAAACAGGAAAGAACTTAGCTATTGCCGAATGGCCAACAGCCAAAGATGAAACGGGTAAAACAGGTTTTGCTGACTATGTATTATTTTTTGGTTTACAGCCAATGGGCGTTGTTGAAGCTAAAAAGATAAACATCGACGTTTATGACAAGTTGACTGAAGCACAGCGCTATAGTATTTATTTTGACTATAACCACCTACGCGATGAATTATGCCTTGAACTAGCAAAGCAAGCGGCTAACGATCCCCAATCACAAAAAGTAAAACAAACAAAAGTAGCAGAGCAAGCTGCTAGCTATCAAGTGACTTGGCCTGAATCAGCCACGCCTAATTCCCGCACCTATAAAATACCTTTTGTGTTTTCAGCAAACGGCCGTGATTATCGTCGCCAACTACTCACCAAAAGTGGTATTTGGTATCGTGATGTACGTAAAATAAATAATGCGCCTAAAGCCTTACCCGCATGGCACACACCTAAAGAGCTTCAAGGGAAACTTGGTAGCAACAGTGATGCTGCGCACCAATGGTTAGAAAATAACAAACCAACCGATTTAGGGCTACGCTATTTTCAAGAAGAAGCCGTAACTGCAACCGAGCAAGCCATTAAAGCAGGGCAGCAGAATATACTATTAGCCATGGCAACGGGCACAGGTAAAACCCGAACCGCCATTGCCTTAATGTATCGTTTAGTGCAATCACGTCGCTTTAATCGCGTATTATTTTTGGTTGATCGCCGCTCATTAGGTCAGCAAGCGCTTAACTCTTTTGATGATACTCGCATTAATGATGTTCCTTTTAACACCATTTTTAACATCAAAGGTTTAACCGACAAGTTTCCATCTGACGCGACAAAAATTCATGTTGCCACCGTACAGTCTTTAGTTAAACGCACGTTGCAAAGTGATGAGTTTATGCCGGTAGAGCGTTACGACTGTATTATTGTCGATGAAGCACACCGTGGTTATATTCTCGATAAAGAGCAAACCGACGGAGAAATGGAGTTTCGCAACCAAATAGATTACGTTTCAGCGTATCGCCGCATACTTGACCATTTTGATGCTGTTAAAATAGGACTTACCGCAACACCAGCATTTCATACCACTGATATTTTTGGCGCACCGGTATACCGTTACAGTTACCGTAAAGCGGTAATCGATGGTTACTTAACTGACCAAGAGCCGCCAATAAAAATCATGACCAAATTGGTCAAAGAAGGTATTTATCTAGACCAAGGCACTGAAGTCACCCGATTAACTAACCAAGGTGAATTGATTGAAGACACCCTTGAAGATGAACAAGACTTTGAAGTAGCCAACTTTAACCGAGATATAATCGTACCGAGCTTTACTAAGGTTGTAGCTGAAGCACTAGCGGGCGAGTTAAACCCTACAGGGCTTCAAAAAACCTTAATATTTTGCGTTAACAACAGCCATGCCGACATGGTGGTATTAGCGCTACGCGATGCCTTTGAAGATAAATACCCAAATTTAGAGCACGATGCCATTATTAAAATAACCGGCACCAGTGATAAAGACCCGAAAAAAATTCAAAGCATGATCACCCGTTACAACAAAGAGCGCTTGCCTAATATCGTGGTAACGGTTGATTTACTCTCTACCGGTATCGATATTCCCAGTATTTGTAATATCGTTTTTCTACGTAAAGTTAAAAGCCGTATTTTGTACGAGCAAATGAAAGGTCGAGCCACACGTTTATGTCCTGAAGTCGGTAAAATCAGCTTTAAAATATATGACGCGGTCGACTTATACAGCACGCTTGAATCAGTAGATACCATGAAACCAGTGGTAGTAAGACCAAAAGTAGAATTAAAAACCTTAGTGAATGAAATTACCGATTCACAAACCTATAAAACGATTGAAGCAGACGGCAGAAACTTTGCAGAGCATAGCCATGAACAACTGGTTGCCAAAGTACAACGTATTGTTAGCCACGGTATTTTTAGCCGCGAAAAGTCAGTAGAAATTGAACAAACCATCAAACGATTCGACGAATCACTAAGCCACAGTGCCGGATGTGATTTTGCTAGTTTAGCAAAAACACTAAAAAGCAAAGGCCCACAGCAATGCGCTGAAATTTTCACTAAAATGCCAAAATTGGTTGAAAACTTAGAGCAACTTAAAAAGCAAATAAACGAATTGCGCAGCGAGCCTATATTCACTGACATTGATGATGAACTCATCGAAATGAAACAAGGTTTTGGCGAATACGATACACCAGAAGACTTTCTTGAAGCCTTTGATACATTAGTCGAGCAAAGCGGCAATAAACAAGCAGCTTTGCATACGGTAATTACTAAACCTAAAGACTTAACCCGTAAAGCGCTGTTAGAATTACAAGAATGGTTCGACGCACAATCGTTTGATGAATCAACCCTGCGAGTTGCTTGGCAGAAAACCACCAATCAAGACATTGCCGCTCGTTTAATTGGTCATATTCGCCGCGCCGCATTAGGTGATGCACTATTACCATTTAACCAACGAGTAGATAACGCTTTAAATAAAATACAGCAACAAAAAGAGTGGAATCCAGAACAAATTAGCTGGTTAGAACGCCTTGCCAGCAGCTTAAAAGAACAAGTAGCCATAGACGAAGATACCTTTAAAACAGGTAACTACAAACGTCGTGGCGGCGTAAAAAAATTAGAAAGCGTATTTGATGGCAAGCTTAATCAAGTACTTGAACAATTTAACGAATATATGTGGGAACAACCCGCATAAGTTCACACTAATAATTAATGCAATAATTAATGTAAAATCCAGTTATTAAAAAGATAACTATTTTGCCTTACAACAACATCAAGACAGAACGAATAGATTTTTAGGCAAAGCCGTCAAGTCATTTTATTTATGAGCATATGTTTTATATGTGATTAAAACAAATTACGCTGACAATGCAGCATAAATGTCTATTCGACTGTCGTTAGGAAGAGAATAAATGAATAATAATGATCTAGTCGCAAAACTCTGGAAAATGTGTGACACCTTGCGCGACGGTGGTGTTTCTTATCAGAACTATGTAAACGAATTAGCGACTTTACTGTTTTTAAAGATGACCGAAGAAACCGGTCAAGAAAGCGACTTATTACCAGAAGGTATGCGCTGGGGCGATTTAAAAGGAAAAATTGGTTTAGACCAACTGCAATTTTACCGCAACATGTTAGTACAGTTAGGTAGCGACGAACATGCAATCGTCCGTGCTATTTTTCAAAACGTAAACACTACTATTACTAATGCAGGGCAATTAACTGAACTAGTCACCACCATGGACCAACTTGAATGGTTTGATAGCGGCGAAGCGAAAAGCCGTGATGACTTTGGTGATATGTACGAAGGGTTATTGCAAAAAAACGCTAATGAAACAAAGTCGGGCGCAGGGCAGTACTTCACACCAAGACCATTAATCAGCGCTATGGTTAAATTACTTAAGCCGCAACCACGCGAGATTATTCAAGATCCCGCAGCAGGTACCGCTGGTTTTTTAATTGAAGCTGACAAGTATATTAAAAGTCAAACTAACGATCTAGACGACTTAGATGACAGCGGTCAAGAGTTTCAAATGAAACACGCTTTTGTAGGTCTTGAACTGGTACCTGAAACACGCCGTTTAGCGTTAATGAATTGTTTATTACATGATATTGAAGGTCCAGATGTTGCTAGTGAAGGTAGCGGCGCAGGTGGTGCTATTCGTTTAGGCAATAGCTTAGGTAACGATGGTGAAAACCTGCCTAAAGCAAACGTAATTTTAACTAACCCTCCTTTTGGCTCGGCTTCTAGTACCAATATTACCCGTACTTTTGTTTACCCAACATCGAACAAACAATTGTGTTTTATGCAGCATATTTACAACGGTTTAGAGCCGGGTGGTCGTGCCGCAGTCGTTATTCCAGACAATGTTTTATTTGAAGCCGGCGTAGGTGCATCAATCCGCACCGACTTAATGAATAAATGTAATCTACATACTATTTTACGTTTACCTACCGGTATTTTTTATGCCGCAGGTGTTAAAACCAATGTACTGTTTTTCCAAAAAGGTACGCCTACTAATCCTAACCAAGACAAAGACTGTACTAAAGAGACTTGGGTTTACGATTTACGCACTAACTTGCAAACCTTTGGTAAGCGCAGCCCGTTTACTGAAAAGTACCTTGAAAGCTTTGTTAACGCTTACGGTGATGATGCCAACGGTCAAAGTAAACGTGAAGAGGGTATCTACAATATCCTCGGTTGTACTACTGAAGTTGATGCTAACACGGTGCAAAATGACAGTCCTGAACACATAGAAAACAATGCTCGTTTCCGTAAATTTTCTCGTCAGTTCATTAAAGATAAAGGCGATAGCTTAGATATAACTTGGCTTAAAGATAACTCCATTACCGATGCGGCTAATCTGCCAGCACCAGAAATATTAGCGACCGAAGCGATGACAGAACTGACTGAAGCCTTACGTGAAATGAACCAACTGATGATAGATCTTGGTGCTATTGATGAGGCAGCAGGTCAAGTGGCGTTATTAGCAGAAGAGTTCGGACTAGAGAAGAAAATTGTTGAAGGGGCTGAATAATGTCAACAATACCTTCGTCATGGGAAAATTGTACTTTAGAAGATATAGCTAAAATCATTAGTGGTGGAACACCAAAATCAACAGTTAAAGAAAACTTCTCTGAAACAGGTGGAGTTGCTTGGTTAACACCTGCTGATCTCAGTGGTTATTCTAAAAAAACGATTAGTAATGGAAAGAGGAACCTTACCGAAATTGGCTATAAAAGTTGTTCAGCTAAAAAAATGCCGAAAGGAAGTGTTTTGTACAGCAGCAGAGCACCAATTGGATATGTTGTAATTTCGGAAAACGAAATTTCAACGAATCAAGGCTTTAAAAGTTTTGTCCCTGATGGAGGGATAGATAGTGATTATCTTTATTATTACTTAAAATCAATTAAGCATATTGCTGAAGCCAAAGCTACAGGCACAACTTTTAAGGAGCTATCAGGTACGGCAACTAAAGCTTTACCTTTTATCGCACCTCCAGAAAAAGAACAAAAGCGCATTGTTGAAAAACTCGATAGCTTATTGGCGCAGGTCGATACCATACAACAACGTCTCAACAACTTACCCAACATCATCAAACGCTTCCGCCAATCCGTCCTCGCCGCTGCCGTCTCCGGTAAACTCACCGAACAATGGCGTGGTGAGAATGATGTTGCAAATATTGATAACACTATATCTAAAATCTTAGAAGAAAGGAGCCAAAAGGTTTCTAATCGAACTAAGATCCCACAGCCTCATTTAAAAGATGAAGAGTACCCCATTCCAGATAGTTGGAAATGGGTGTCATTAGATTCTTTAGCTTCGAAAATTGTAGATGGTGTGCATCACAAGCCTGTTTATACAGAAGAAGGTATTCCCTTTATGTCTGTAAAAGACATTAAGAATGAGAAAATGTCTTTCAATTATTGTAAGTATATTAGTGAAGAAACACATAAAGAAATACACCCTAGGTGTAACCCTGAAAAAGGCGACTTGCTTATCACTAAAAGTGGAACGATTGGACGTACTGCAATTATCGATACAGATGCTATTTTTGATTTGTTTGTAAGTGTAGCGTTAATAAAGCCCGCATCTATGATTGTTAATATGAAATTCATAGATATCGCACTTCGCAAATGGGTGAATAGCATCGACGTATCAAGTCGCGTAGTAGGTACCGCAATTAAAAATTTACATTTAAGGGATATGCGAGTTTTAGCTATACCATTTGCGCCCATTGAAGAACAAACCGAAATTGTCCGTCTGGTAGAACAATACTTCGCCTTAGCCGACACCTTGGAAAAGAACCTCGCTAATGCCAAACAGCGTGTCGATAACTTAACCCAATCTATATTAGCCAAAGCCTTTAAAGGCGAGTTAGTGCCACAAGACCCAAGCGACGAACCTGCTGACAAGCTACTTGAACGCATCAAAGCCGCCCGCACAGAGGCTGAAGCCTTAGAAAAGGCAGCTAAGAAAGTAGCTAAAGTACGTAAAACTAAAACTCCACAAAAGTAATAAACATTCAACAGCTACCATTCACGTTAAGTGTGGTAGCTGTATTAGTTATGCTGAGGTTTATTTAGGAACAAGGTTTGATATATAAAGCCAATAAAAATAAGGACTGTTATGAGTGCAATTGGTTGGGTAGATTATTCTTCAGCAGAGCGAGAACGAGTTTCTCAAGTATTATCCATGTTAAAAGAAAAGGGCACACTAGATGAACTCGGTATAGGGCAAATTCGCGATGCTTTCGCCGATGCGCTATTCCCCGGTTTTTCTACCATCCAAACAAGGGCTAAGTACTTTGTTACCTTAGGTTATATTTTTCAGGATTACCGTAATTTAGACGTTAAATCGCGAGCTAATACCGACTTACCTACTTTTATAAGTGAAAAAGAAGATGAGCTAGCCGCTGCCCTTGTGAAGAACCATAGCGATGATGTTCCACATGGCATTATTGGTAAGGAAAGTTTAGAAACCGGAGTTGCCAGAAAACCGTCTTCGGTGTATTGGAACGGTTTAAGGCAGTTGGGTGTTGTTCGCAAAAGGCTGTCGTTTAAAGAATTTAGCAACCTATATCAGAATATAGTGAATCAAGGGAAGCACAAACATCACGATGAAGATGATGATGACAAAAGCTCTGTTGCTAGTTTACTAACTCAACCACCTACCTATCAAAAAGACTGGCTAAAGCATGTTCGTATAGAGTTGTCGGCAGAAGAAGCTGAATATATTAAAGACAAGTTACGTATGTCTTCAGACATATCGGATAGTGTGCCTGCCCAAATTATTAAGCATGACTTGTTAACGCAAGTTGTGGATCTTGAGAGTGAACTTGTTGACAACAACTGGCGAATACAATCGCTGTTTCAGTTTTTAAAAACAACGTCAGTCTCTTCAAAATGTAAAGCTACACTCGCTTGCGCTTTAGATTTTAGCTTAGCTATGGAAGGGGCGCACATTCGTTATAACTGCTTAATTGCCGTACATGCGAATAATGATGATTTGCTGACAGAGTGCGAGCATGATTTTGAAAAATGGTTACTTGAAGTAAAACAACAACCGGAATTATTTCATTCATCGTCTCCTTCATTATGGTTTGAAAGTGCTTTTATCAACGGCAAGCGAATTAAACCTAAAACGCAACTATTTGTTGAGAAGTGGGTAGGGTTAATGCGAAACAATGTGCCTGTTCCTGAGTTAGATGTGTGCGTAGGAAAACGCGCGAAGGCGAATAAAGACGCTCGATGTATGTTAAACAAAGGTTTGTCTGAATCCCAACATTGGGTAGGCATGAGAAAATTAGAGTATAGGTGGCCAACTGCTGCGTTAATACTTGCGGATATTAAGGACGGTTTAGATGTTAACGCCTGATAAGTGTCGCATAGATTATGGCGAGCAGCTAATTGCTCCTCAAGGGTTTGAATTAAGCCAGGCAATAGCGACTACCTATAGCTTAGATTTAAACACATTATTAACTGTGCCTATTGCCATGTGTTTTGGGCAAACATTAGAAGGCCCTATTGAGCAGCAACGTATTGCTTTATTAGATGCCTTAGGACAATTGAAAGATAAACTTACCGTATTTTATCAACAAGGCAATATTAAGGTACCCGATAAATATAATAGTTTGTATGCGTTGCTAGAGCCTAGTTTGGTGCCGGTTGTGCCTGATGCAGGCGAGTTAAACTCTGCATTCTCGTCGTTTCATCCTAAGGTATGGTTACTTAGATTTACCGCCAAAGATGATGTTAAATGGGTGAAATACCGTCTTATTGTGCTTTCTCGTAATCTTACATTTGATCGCAGTTGGGATTTAGCCACTGTGCTTGATGGTGATGTACAAAAACCGAGAAGAACACATAACAAAGGACTAATAAGTTTTTTTAATGAACTTGTTAGTGTGTCGAAAAAGCAAGGACACCCGCTTGCTATTGATAAAGAAGAGTTAATGCGTGTTCGTTGGCATATGCCTGCTGGCGTTAAGGGTGTTGAGTTCTTATCTACGCTTTTATCAACCAATAACATACGTAAGAAACCCTTGTCATTTACGAGTGATAACAACAAGCGTTTGTTAGTTATGTCTCCCTTTATTCGTGGAGGTAAAAGTGTTGTTGCCTTAGATTGGTTAGCAAGCCATGTACCCGAGAAAGAGTGTTATTTGTTTAGTCGTGCTGAAGAGCTGAATATTGCCGGTACAGAAGCACTTAAAGCTTGGCACTGTTTTGCATTAAATGAACATGTGATTGACGGTGAAGAAATGGAGGAGATGGAACAATCTTTATTTAGTGAGAATGATTTAAACCTTCATGCCAAGTTGTTTGTAATGGATGAGTTGAATGACAAGGCCAGTTGGCATTTAGGTTCAGCTAATGCGACTGAAGCGGCAATGGGGAGTGCGAAAGCAAATCCTAGAAATAGTGAATTTATGTTGAGAATGACCGGCGATAAAAAAAAACTCGGAGTTGGCGTATTACTTGAACAACTCATCGATGAATTTAATAACGGCTTGTTTGTTAAACATGTTTTTTCTAATGAACAAGTGGATGACACTGACAATGATAACGCCGCATTACGTAGGCTGTTGTTTGAACTTATTAAGACCACTTGGTGTTTAGAAGTGGATTTAGCTGAGAATGACTTATTTCAGTTAACTATGAACACGAATGAGCTACCGGATGTTAAAGGGTTTGAGGTTGTTGTCTCAACATTAGCTTTTGAACAGTTCAAGCCGATTGCTGAAGAAATAATATGGCAAAAGTTAATACTGACTCAAGTCAGTGCGCTTGTCAGGTTTGATATAAAAAAAGACGGCGAGGTAATCGACCGTTTAGTTACTCAGTTACCCCTTAGATTCAATTGTGATGTAAATCGTAATAAAGCCATTGTGAATGACTTGGTGCAATCTCAATCTCAATTTATCCATTACTTATCGATGATGCTTGATATTCAACCTAACAAAGTAGGTTTGTATGATCCTAATAATTCGGCTGATGGCAGCTCTGAAGAAAGTAATATGTTTCGGGAGGAGAGTATTATCTTTGAAAAGTTGATGAAGGCTGCAGCGAATCATCCAGACTTATTGACGCGTATCGATACATTGCAACAGCAGTTAGATCCAAAAGTTATCCCCGATGACTTTAAATCCTTATGGCGTATTTTTGGCCAGTTTGTTTCTCATGATTAAGGTAATACCAAGTGTTTGATGATATTAAACAGCAATTAGTCGCCGCATTAAGTGGTTTAAAAGAATTTCAATTAGCGACGGTGGAACGCTTGGTTGAACAATTTGATAATCCTAATCATAGCCAAAGAATGTTAGTGGCTGACGAAGTCGGTTTAGGTAAAACGGTTGTGGCTAAGGGTGTTATCGCACGGTTACTTGAAAAGCATTTACAAAATCAGAGCAATAATTTCAAACCCTTTAGAGTTACTTACATTTGTTCTAACCTTGCTTTAGCAAATGAAAACCGCCAAAAGTTAGCTTTGTTTAGTGGCGAACAATCAAATAAGTGGGTGAAGCAACCTAGCTTTGGTCGGTTGGTTGAATTGGCCGTAGAGAAAAAAGTACAAACAGAACAGCTAGAGGCTGTTATTGAGGTATGTACATTAACGCCAACAACGTCATTTACGCTAACGGCAGGCTCTGGTAATTGTCATGAAAGAGCGATTATTGCGGTACTCTTGTCAAAGCTTACACCATTGTCCGGCTTTTCCGACGCTATTACTGCTTTGCTCAAAACGGACCATATCACGAGAGAAGGGCGTTGGGAAGATGAAGTTCAATACGTAGAAGGTGACTTTAATGTAAATGATAATGTTTTAGCTGCGTTAAATAAGTTTATGACTGAGTCGTGCGTGTCTAAAGAATTAAAAGCGCATTATTCATCGTATTTTCATGCTGCTCAGTCGCTTGCTGTTGATTGGGATATCGAGGGAAAAGAATCTGAAGAGCTTAAACATCACTATTTTTTGTTCAGAGTTGAAATACGAAAGCTTACCGCGAGATGCTGTGCGGCTAGCCTTGAAGCTGATTTGTTTATATTAGATGAATTTCAGCGTTTTCAGGCTTTAACAGATACTAGCAGTGATTCAGAAGAGTCATTAATTGCTCAACAGGTTTTTCACTCTTCCCATGATAATGCCGGTGAAGCGAAAGCGTCTAAAGTATTGATGTTATCGGCAACGCCTTTTAAGGCAGTGACGATGTTAAATGAGGAAGATGAAGAGAATAGTCATCATCAACAATTACAATACCTGCTTAAGTTTATCTCTAAGGAGGATATGGACTTTATAGCTAAATATGAGTTCAGTAGAGATAGGTTACATAGAGAAGTTTTAACTTTAGCTGACCCGGATAACAATCATCCTAGTTTAAATGAGCATACCGCGAGAGATGTTGAACGCTTATTACAAACGTACATATGTAGGACTGAGCGTGGCCAAATTAATAATGATTTTGAGCAGTTAATTGATTCCAAAGAACTCATCTGTAATGACACCTTGAGTATTGAAGAAGTCAAAGCATATAGGGCTGTTGAGACGATAAGAGCAAGGTTAGCTGAATTAACAAAAGGGCGATTTGATGCGCAGTTAATTGATTTCACTAAATCCGCACCATGGTGCATGTCATTTCTACATGGGTATGCTTTTAAAAAGCAGTTCTTAAATCACATCGATGATAGTGAAATACGTAGCATGTTTGATCGTAGAAGAAAATCAGATCAGGAGTTCGTTTGGTTATCACGAGATGATTTAAAACGCTATAAACTCAATGTAGAGACAGACACTCCTAATGCCAAAGTAAGAAAGATAACTCAAACTGTATTTGAAGGTGGCGCTGAAAACTTATTATGGACACCTCCTGCTAAAGCTTATTATCCTTTCGAAGGTGTGTTTAAAGGGAGTGAAGATTTCAGTAAAACATTATTATTCTCGTCTTGGGCTGTCGTTCCAAGAGTTTTAAGTAGCTTATGGTCGTATGAGTCTGAAAGACGAACTTTGCAGGGTAAAGGAAAGAAGCCACTTTATTATTCTAAGACTAAGACTTCTCCTTTATTGAAATTTGAAGGCAAAACAACACTGAATACATGGCATCTACTTTATCCGTGTCAAAGCTTGCTTGATTGTGATTTGAATGCGCCTACATTTGACGAGTTGTTTAATGTTACAAAAGCCCGCATTGAGCCGATGTTGCAAAATTTACAGCCTTACGTAAGCAACGATACCAGTAACAACGATTGGTATTTATTAGCGCCAATTTTGTTGGATATTAAAAATGGTCAATCGATTCATGTTGACCATTGGCTAGACGTGATTGAAAATTTTGCATCGGAATTAAATGATGGAGAAGAAAAACAGAAAGCTCGAAAAGGACGACTTGCTCACATTAGTAAAATTAGAGAATACATTAAACAAGACGAACTATTACAATTAGGTCAGATGCCTACTGATTTAGCTGAGGTATTAGCATATTCAGCGATTGCTAACCCTGCGCTTTGTGCGCAACGTACTATCAGTAGTCTTTGGGCTAATGATGAACGAGATGTTTTGGAATATACCTATCGATTTGCTGATCTGACTGCAAAGTTGTTCAATCATGAATATGCTAAACCGATTGTTAATAAAAATATGCGGGTTGAACTCGACGTTGGTAATAATAAATCACCCGCTTGGTTTAAAGTATTAGCGTACTGTTCTCATGGTAACTTTCAGTCGATGATTGATGAGTTTTGTCATCTGTTGGCCACCTCTGGTCATAATCTCGAGCAAGCATTCGAAAAGTTATCATCTTCTATGGGGATCCGTAGTGCAGGTGAACATGTTCATTTTAGGGAGGATGTACTTAAGTCAACCAAAGAACCCTCACATGTTCGATGTCATTTCGCTGTATCAATGGGCACACAACAGATAAATAACGAGAATGGCTTACAACGAGTCGTTAATGTACGAGACGCCTTTAATTCACCTTTTAGGCCATTCGTGCTTAGCTCAACATCAATTGGTCAAGAAGGGTTAGATTTTCATTGGTATTGTCGTCGAGTAGTACATTGGAACCTCCCAAGTAACCCAATAGATATTGAACAAAGAGAAGGCCGAGTTAATCGGTTTAAGTCTTATGTTATTCGTAAACGACTTGCGGAAGTAACGGCTGTAGAAAAGAGCTATGGAAAAGATATTTGGGAAGATATTTTTAAACAAGCTATCGATGAAGATTCAAATAGTAAAAGTGGTTTGGAGCCATTTTGGTTCTACTCCAAAGGTACTACAAAAATTGAACGTATTGTTCCTATGTATCCGATGAGTAAAGAAGTTCGAAAATACCAAGAGATATTAAAGATATTGGTGCTGTATAGATTAGCATTTGGGCAGCCACGGCAAGAGGAGCTGTTGGGAAATTTATTGCAACGCGATATAAAAACGCCTGAAGAAGAAGCTATTGTAAAGCGAATGATGATTAACCTATCACCATTGTCGTTAAATTAACTTAGATTTTTAATATACAAATTTAGAATATCAATAAATGGAATTGGATAGATTAGTTATGTCATCACCAAGAGAATTATTAAGCAATATATTAAAAGCACGCAAGCTAAATAAGCCAAGCGGTAAACCTTTATATACTTATAAATTAAGTACTGAAGAATATTCAGCGTTAGGTTCAATTATTAAAAGCTCACTGGCAACTAAAGATATTTCTATCTTTGTCCCTAGAGGACGTCATTCTGATTGGGCTGCTTCTTTTGTTTTATTTGCATCGGAGTGGTGGCGAAGAGAATTTACCGGAGGAAGCTGGAGTTGGTCGCCAATTCTTGAATCTTTGGGGGTAGAAGGGAATTCACTCACCGCTGAACATCGGTCTAAAATAATTGAAACAGGTTTTCGCTTCTGGCATAGACCAATATTGGTTAATCAAACAGGCAGAATGTTCCTGGCTACAGTTTCTGTAGAAGGAGGGCTACCCTTAAGTTTAATTACGCAAGAGCATAGTCGAATTGGTCATTATTTTGATTATGTAATCAAGGAGTTTGGCAAGTTTAGTTTTACCCCGCTGTCGGCAGAAAATATTGCAAGTTCGGGAAGCCACTTATTAGTAAAGTCATATCAAGTAGATGCGGTTTATTCTGTTGTGGGTCAATTGGTTGAGGCTATTTATCACCTAACAGAACAATATGCGTTAAATGAACAATCAGAGCCTATTACTTATTTAAATGCGGTTGAGCCTAACTGGCAAAATAGTCTTCCAATTAACTTAGACTCTTCGGTAACAAGAGAATTACTTAACACCGTATTGGGTAAAGCAATAGCCACACAGAGAAAGCTACCCGATACAATCAAAGTAATTCGTTCATTAATTAATAAGCAACATGAACATGCTTATGTGGTTGATGATACTTCTAAGTTAAGTGAGTCTTGGCGTTTTAAACTTGAACTTTCATTAAAAAGTAGAGTTAATGCCAATTACATTAAGCAATTATTTGCTATTGATGATCTACCTAATCGATTGAATTTATTTGTTATAGGCAATAAGCCTCAGCTTGTAGCCAAAGGGTTTATGCCTAAAGACTCTGAACACTATTTATTTGAAGTGTTTACCAATTCATTGCCTAATGAATGGTTTGATTGTGAAATTCAATTGAATGCTAAAACAGATGATGGCAGAAGTTGGTTTGCTCCTTTAGTTGGTGGCAGTGCATTAAATTTAGATGAACCATGGTTATTTGTTGATAACCCAAAAAACAATAAAAACGAATACTTGTTAATCGGCAGTGGTGAAGTGTGTACTGATAATGAACATGGTATTGTTGCTTTTAATAAAGAAGTTATGGATGAGGCCCAAAATACACTTTTACCTTTTTCTGACACTTGTGAACCATTTGAGCGTCGACTTTATGAACTAGATAAAGCTGGAAATTATATTGCAACGGACAATGTTATTACCCTAGGTGGAAAGCCTGGATATGATATGGAGTATTTGTGGCAAGGAAATGTTTTACCTTATCAATCTAATCCGGGTAAATGCTTTGTTGGTAAACCGATATTAATTGCATTAGACAAGCAAAGTAATCGAAAAATAGTGTCGAGTAATAATTTACAATGGCATGATAAAAGTCAACAGGAATGGATGAGTTACGAGTCATTATCTTTTGGTCAGAATGTTGTTAAATATACAAATTTTGATAATATAAGTAAAAGGTTTAAAGTCGCTTATTTACCTAATGACTTTAAAGTTGATATCATCTCCGGTAAAGATATTTCTTCTGGGAATATTAGGATCACATCTAACAACCTGCCAATAGTTTCAGCGATAACTTCAGACAAAATTTCATTCAATAGTTCACAAGAAAACAATATTCTAAATTTAGCGCTAACTTGCAGTGCTGATCATCATCCTATTAAAGTTGAATTATCCTTAAGTTGGGGAGGTAATTCTGACGCTATACGTTTAATTGTACCTTACCCAAGTACCGGAGTTTGTTTAATTGACAATAATGATATTAGAGTTAAGAACTTCAGTGCACTACCTCTCGGTGAGTTATATGGTTATGAATTATTTGGTAATGGCTTAAGTGGGAGCTTAAAACTTTTATTTATATTACAAGCAAGAGATATTAAAGGTGCGTTTAGTCAGAGCGCTTTTTATGAAGTCAGGATAGACAGTATTGACGATTTAAGTAATGGCATGCCAGTTTCTACTTTTTTAGATGAAATTAATGCGTTGTTTTCTTTGTCATCAGACTTGGACGCAAAAGTTAAACTTACCTTTGTGCATAACGGTAAAGAAGTACTTCGTTTTGATATTTTAAGGTATGCGTTAACTCTGTCGCCTGAACGTGAACAACTCATGGTTAGGTTATCTAATGAATATCTTGAAGATGTTAGTTTATTTACTAAACCTATAGATAGACCTGAGCAAGAGCCCATTGAACTCGTAAAAGCATTGAATGATAAAGGTTGCTGGTTATTCCCTGAAGGCGAAGTTGAACCAGGAGCATGGCTTGTTTATTGTAATGATGCAACGCTAAATGTACGACCACTAATGTGGAGTAAAGAGTTGGGGAAACTTGGAAACCCAGAAAATGAATTTCAAAGGGTTGCAGGTGTATCTTCTAAGCGTGAACGTATTTTTGGTTTTGGTGAACTTGCAGAGAAGATGTCTATCGACTCAAACATGGATGAGTGGAAATTTTCATCCTCATTGTTGAATTTTAATGAAATACCCTTAACCAGCTTTGACTTATGGCGAGGGGTGTCAGCATCGCCTGAATTTTTATTGGCTCAACTACTCAATGTAAGTAAAAAACAATTAGATAATATTTGGTATTTTGATAAGCAGTTTCCTATTTTACGTAATGCTATTTCATTCACCAAAGCCATTGCTGTTGTGATGTCTAAATATGAATCGTTAATTTCTAGACTTGATGACAATGAATATAGTATTGCACAAGGGCGAATAAAACAAAGATTAGATCTTTTGGTTGCTTACAATCCTAGCTTAATTTCTTTGAGTAACTTTTTGCTGTATAAAATTAACGCATATTCAGAAAAACCTTCAATAGATCCGGGAAATTATATCGCTACATTATTTGAATTAAGAAATGCTTTATCGACTCGTCACTCAAATGATGAATGGCCTACAGTGTTCTGCAATGTTTTATTTAAACGTTTAATTGACAATTTAGCACCTAGCTTCAAACAAGGGTGTATTTCTATTAACGGTATTAAAAGCAATGTATTAAATGCACCAATTTTGCTTGCACTGGCAACGGCTGAGAAATTAACTATTCATCATAATGCTGAATTTGTTAATGCTATTCGTAAGTATCGAGACTTTGATTTTGAATATTTTGACAAGAGCTTTGCACTTACACAAAAATTATTTTTATCTTCTTTACCAGAATAAAATTTAGGATTATTAATGGAATATTTTTCATCGTTGATTGATCAACTTGCGAAGAGAGCTTCAAGAGCTACATTAGGCCAGTTTGGTATTCGTTCTAAACCACTGCGCGAATTTTTATGGAAAAAATACTCATCAGCGCCTGGTTGTTCGGGGTCTTTTCTTGGTGACCCTGTCTTTGAGGCTACCTTTGGTTGGAAACCTTATAATAAAACAATGAATGAATTAAGTGGCGAACTTCTTGAAGAAAAAGTTGTTCATGCTATGGCAAATCCACCTAAAGAGCTTGCGGATGATTACGAGTTTAAATCGGAATGGAAGCCATATGATCATCAATTTGAGGCTTGGGAACATTTAGCTGCGGATGATGTTCGTTCAGTTATTGTTAGTAGTGGTACAGGTTCGGGTAAAACAGAGTGTTTTTTAGTGCCTGTTTTTAATGACATAGTAAAAAGAAAAAGCAAAAGTGATGGTGTTGAAGCCTTATTTCTTTATCCATTAAATGCCCTAATTAATAGTCAAAAAGACCGATTAACAGCGTGGTCGAAAGAGTTAGGCAGCGATGTAAAGTTTTGTTTATACAATGGTGACACTAAAGAAACAGTTACGTCCATTAAGCACAAAGAACTGCCCAATCAAATCTTATCTCGACAATTAATGCGAGCAGAGCCTGCACAAATTTTAGTAACTAACGCGACTATGCTTGAATATATGTTGGTAAGAAAGCAAGACCAGCCTATTTTGACTCAATCAAAAGGAAAGTTACGTTGGATAGTGCTTGATGAAGCTCATACGTATGTTGGTTCTCAAGCAGCGGAGCTTTCATTATTATTACGCAGAGTTATGCATGGCTTTGGTGTTGAACCAAAAAATGTCAGGTTTATAGCCACTTCAGCAACTATTGGTGGTAAAGACTCAGATACTGAATTAAAAAAGTTTTTAGCAAATATAGCTGGCGTGAGTATCAAGCAAGTGTTTTTAGTAAAGGGTGAGCGTGAAATAAGTGACTTAATTGATACTTCAGTTTTAAACCCGTTTGATGTAGAACGCGTTGAAAAAATTACTGATGAAAAAGACACCTATGAGTATATATCTAACATTCAGCCATTAAGAATGCTTAGACAGCACCTAGTACAAAAAGATAACCGCTTAACATTAACTCAAATCAGAAAAATACTTTCAGGCCCTTCAGCATTAATATCAGAAGAATTAGCATTAAGGTGGTTAGATATTTGTGCTTCGGCAAAAAATGTGAAAGGGGATGCTTTTATACCTTTTAGATTGCACCTATTTCATAGAGTTTCAGATGGATTATGGGCCTGTGCTAAAAAAAGCTGTTCGAGTAAAGTTGGTTCTCCATTAGATGTCGTTGATTGGCAGTTTGGTATGGTTTATATGTCCAGACGTACTTCTTGTAACTGTGGCGCACCTGTATTTGAAATGGTTAGTTGTACCGGTTGTGGAACCAGTTTGCAGCTAGCTAATGCAGAGTCTAATGCTGGTAATGCAGATACGCATTTAACATTAACCCGACCAGATTCCAGTATTGATGAATTTGCGCTTGATATAGAAAATGAATCTTATGACCCATCTTTCTATGATGAAATTGAAGAGGATGATACATATCAGTCAGTAGTTATGTTATCTCCAAATTCATATGATGAAACAGGAAACTACTGGTTAGACAATTCAGGGTTAATGAAGACAGAGTCATTTGATAATTCGTTCAGTATTAAAAAAGTAGAAGGATACAGTAGAGGGAAAAAATTATCTTTAAGGTGTCCTTGTTGTAAGAATGTTAAACGCGATAATTTTGAGTTTTATCGTCATTATCGCAATGGTGCACCGTTTATGTTGTCAACGGTTTTACCCACGTTACTTGAGTATTGTGAAAAAGGAAAAGGTGAACAAACCAGAGGTCCTTGGCAAGGACGACGCATGATAACCTTTACTGATTCACGACAAGGAACTGCAAGATTTTCAGCGAGAACGCAGCAAGATGCTGAACGTCATTTTTTACGGTCTATATTATTTCATTTGTTATTAGATAGAACGTTGAAATCAGATGTTTTATCAGAAGAAGATAAGGAAAACCTCAAAAGGTTTCAAAGACGCCGTCTGCGCTCTATAGAGGAAGAGGACGAAGAGATGGTTGAGATTATGGATGAAAACATCTCACAATTAGTCAGTATTAGCCAGACAACTATTTCTTGGAAGGAAGCTGAGGTTTTCATATCTCAGGATGAAAGTTTATATCGTTGGATTAAAGATTCGTATAAGCACTTTGATGAACAAATGGCTATGATTAAAGAGCCAATATTACTTGCAAGATTACTACTTTTAAGGGAATTTAATAGTCGACCGAAACGACAAAATACTCTTGAGACTCTAGGGTTAGTTTGTTTAAGATATGATGACTTAAAAGGTAAAGAGAATACAGCCCCCCAAGAATGGTTAAACCTATTTAATGCTAATAGTGAAGCCGGCGAAGAATGGTTAAAATACTTAACTTTATGTTTAAACTTTTTTGTAAGATCGGTAAAAGCAGTAAACATAAGCCAAGAAGAATTACGTTGGATTGGTGCTAAATTCCCCCCTTCAGTTCTCGTTGAACCTAATGCCGATAAAAATAACGACAGTAAAATACAACGCTGGCCTCAGGTTAATGCAATTGGTAATCAAAATAGAATGGTACGTTTGCTGGTTGAAGCTTTTGATTTTGATCTTAGTGAAAAAGAAGATAAAGCGAAGATAAATATAATTCTTAAGAAAGCTTGGCAGGTTATTCAACGAAATTTACTTGTTGCTAATGGTGATGGTTATTCATTAGATTTATCTTCTAAAGTGAGTTTTTCCTTAATTCCTGATAAGTATCAATGCCCTCATACTCAAAAAATTGTTGATTGTCACTTAAAAGGTCTTACCCCATATCTTAATAACTATGACCGCCATGAAGATCAGCTTTGTAAACTTATTCAGATACCTAATTATCCATACCCTTTTGGTCGTAGTGTGGAAGAAGGTACCGATATACCTATTGAAACATCACGGGAATGGCAAGAAACTACTGAGTTACTTAATGCAAGAAAGGAAAATGCTTGGTCAGATCTTGCTGACAGAATAGTTGAAAGAACACCTTATTACCGTGTGGCAGAGCATTCTGCTCAAATTGGTTCTCCTTTATTAAGAGATTACGAAGCACAGTTTAAAGCAGGTAAAATCAATGTGCTAAGTTGTTCTACAACCATGGAAATGGGAGTTGATATTGGCGGTATATCGGTTGTTGCTATGAATAATGCGCCACCAAACCCCGCTAATTACCTTCAACGAGCTGGTCGAGCAGGGCGAAGAGGAGAGAGTAAGTCGGTGTCTTTAACTCTTTGTAAAAATACGCCGCATGGTGAACATATCTTCGCCAATACTCGTTGGGCATTTGATACAGAAATTCAGGTGCCTAATGTTTCTATTACCAGTGAGTACATTGTTAAGCGACATGTGAATGCTTTGCTCTTATCCGTTTATTTGAAGATTGATGTTGAAGAGGATAGTGCATTAAAACTGTCTTGTGCTAACTTTTTCCTTTCATTACATGATGCTTGTCCTTCTCACGCTGAAACGTTTATTGAGTGGTGTAAAAACGATGCTTTAGACACTATTGGTAATGGACTGAAAACATTATTATTTAAAACTGCTTTATATAGTTTAGATGAACTTTCAGTAGTAAAAGAAAGTGCCAAACAAATGCAGGAAATATTAACTGAATGGTTATCTGAACGAGAGATGTTAAAGAGTCAAAGTGAAGCGTTATCTAATGATACTAATCGTTTAAGCACTGCTAGCGCTGCTGTTGAAATGCAAATACAAAGACTTGATGGGGAGTATTTATTATCTGAGTTGGCCAGAGGTGGTTATTTACCAGGTTATGGTTTTCCCACCGATATTGTTTCATTAAATAATGACAATGTGGAAAGTATTAATAAACGTAAGAACCTAATTCAGTCAATAAAAGATGCTAAAAAAGCAGGCAACACATCACCTGAACATCGTATAGATAATTTGTATAGCTCTAGAGATTACCCTTCTCGAGACTTATCTGTTGCTATTCGTGATTATGCACCTGGCAGTGAAGTTGTTATTGATGGCAGAGTCTATCAATCAGGCGGTGTTGTATTAAACTGGCATAGCCCAGCTAATGTGGAAAATGTTTCAGAAATACAATCGTTAAAATGGGCTTGGCGTTGTAAAAATTGTGGAGCAAGTGGCACATCTCATTCGCAACCAGAACAGTGCTCATCTTGCTATTCAGGTTCGGATAAAATTGTCTGTCATCGTTTCTTACAGCCTTCAAGTTTTGCAATAGATATAAGAAATAGACCACATAATGATATTTCAAAACTTAATCACGTTCCGTTCATTGATCCTTGGGTAACCGTAGAAGATGAAGAATGGCAAGAGTTAAGTGTTAACCCTAGTGCAATTATGAGGGCTAGTCATAGTGGACATGTTTATTATTACAGCGATGGTGTAAGCGGTAAAGGCTATGCTTTATGTTTAGAGTGCGGCCGTATGCAACATATGACTGGTACAGATGGAGAAACTCCATTTCATGTACTTGAAAATCATACACGCCTAAGGGGAGGCAAAGGAGACTTAGCAACAGAAAGTGAAAGTTTTTGTGGTGGAAATGAACGAGAATTTTCAATTAAAGGGCCAATTTCTTTAGGTCATAGCACTAATACTGACGTCTTTGAATTGGTACTATTTAATGAAGATGGTAGTTGTGTCAATGACAAAATCATTGCTAGATCTATCGCCGTGCTATTAAGAAATTCACTTGCTGAAAAGTTAGGTATAAACCCTGCGGAGATTGGCTGTACATCGAAGCCTATTAACTATAAAGATCAGGAAGCTCAGGCAATCGTTTTATATGATTCAGCTGCCGGAGGCGCCGGGTTTGTTATTCAAGCAGGTAATATGGTTGATGAGCTATTAAATAAAGCAAAAAAATCCGTAGACAGATGTGATTGTGATAAAGCCTGCCATAAGTGTTTGGTAGATTTTTCAACCCAGCATTCATTAGATTTACTTGATAGACACAAGGTCTCTGAATTCTTAGATGTTGGCTTTTTTAATCGTTTAAAGCTGCCTTTAAATGATCGTGTTTTTGGCGAGTCGACACGTATTGAACTTAAAAGTCTAAGTCAGGCTGTGATCAATTTTTGTCAAAATAATTCAGATAACATTCTTAGGTTACATCTCGACTCAACTTATTTAGGTCAGATGGAAGAATGGCCATTTATGGATGATATATATGAGTGGGTACGAACTTATAATGTTGAAATAGTGATTGATTCAAATTCAATGGTTACTTTAACAACTGAGCAAAAAGTTAGTTTGTCCTGGTTTAAAAATCATTCAAAAATTCAATTAAAACAGACAGATTATTCTAGTGATAAGTTTAAATATCTAGCTGAAGTCGTCACTGATACGGGATCACAGGCTTGGGGGCAATTGAATAGCTCTTTACCTTACTTAGTAACTGGGTTTACTTCTTCAAATAATGTGGAAGATGTTGAATTAGATTTATCTACGAGTATTGAAACTCAATCTAATATCCAAATTAAAGATGAGTTAAATGGAAAGATAAATGAATTCGGACAAAAATTTTGGACTAAATTATTTATAGACTGTAATTGGTTGATGGACAAGTTACAAAGCAATAAGCTAATTAGCGTTGGCTATTGTGATAGGTACCTAGCTGCACCTTTGCCGGTAAGTATATCTTTGTCAGTTATTAGTGCGTTATTGGATTTCTTTCCTGAAGCTAGGGCTACAGTTGTTACTGAAATTCTTAAGCTTAAGAATATAGATATATCAAAGATTTCAGAAAACTGGAACTCGAATGAAGACCGAGAAGAGGTCTTTAAGGAATACATTTATCAAACAGGGTATGACTTAGAGTTTCTTTCAACTGAAAAAAGAAATTTACCACATGCTCGGATTATGACATTAACTTTTGAAGATAAAACTAAAGTTAAGTTGTTTTTAGATCAAGGGTTTGGTTATTGGAATATTAATTACCATAATCCTGGTAATGGATACCCTTTTAATGAAGATTATAAAAGCCAAGCAAAAGTCATTAAAGGCAGTGAATGTTTAATCAAAAGTGCTATGTGGCCAACGGTATTATTTGTTATTGAGGAAAAAAGTTAAATATCTTAAATTATGTGTAACGATGTAATTTGAAAATTATTTACTTGTTATTCTTGCTGTTTTATCTTTAGTGATATAACAATTCCCCAAGGCAATCATTTATAGAAAGAGTGCCTTGGTATTTTTGGTAAGTGACAGTTCGACCTCTCAAAAGAAGTGACCACAGGGTGACCATCGTAGTCACTTATAGATCTTTGTCAAAAATACAGAATACTATTGTATAAGGGCTGCAGGGGTCTACAAGTGTTTATGATTATTGAAATGAGAGTTCGAATCTATCATTAGATACATTTTGAATACTGTTCGGCATACTTATATTAGTTTTCGATAAATTTTCAAGTACTAGATAAATGTCCTAAAGAAAAAGCACGATAATATGGCTATCAACTCATAAAAATATCACATATAGTTGATGTATAATTTTCAACAATCAGAATTATTGATAATATACATATTAATTTACCGTTTATGAAAATCAATATCAATTTGTACTAATATTTTTATTGGTTTTTGACCAGTTTTTCTGGGGACAAATAGGGGATATTTTAATATTAATTATGATAAGTGTTGATAACTAATAATGTACTGTGCGTCAATAAAAACACTTTCTGGTTACTCTTAATTACATGTAATCAAAGCAGTTTCATTTGGCATGAGAATGCCGTTTAATCCAATCAATGACCATCTGGTTTTGGATCGCTGTTGGATCATCGTAATGCCGGAATATACCTTTTAATACCCAGTGCCCATTTGTAACCCTTTGTATATCAAGGTATCTGAGGGTGGAGTGATAGTTCAAGTCTCTCCATCCCAATGTTTACTAATAATTACTTTAGTAAGTCATTGAGATTATATTTCTATTCATGTGCTTTGCCATTTAAAATATATATTCATAGCTATGTACTTAGATTTG
>Ga0209292_1000551_pt1 | contig 48832 bp, 49 predicted proteins | sample GOMGulsemesocosm_2_FD_184634 | JGI IMG/M metagenome (GOLD analysis project Ga0209292, IMG submission 184634) | Methane-oxidizing microbial communities from mesocosms in the Gulf of Mexico - GOM9C Gulf of Mexico (SPAdes) (version 2) | ecosystem: Environmental > Aquatic > Marine > Cold seeps... | reverse complement strand
TAACCTAAAATATCGCCAATAGAATTTTCCCTTCAAAATAATAAGGTATCTACATGGCTCAGCCGTTACCAGATAAATTCATCATGTCGATGAACCGCGTTTCGAAAATCGTTCCACCGAAACGCACTACTTTAGACTGAGAATATAATAAAATAACTTTACTGTTATTACTAGCTATTCCTCTAAGTGGAATAGCTCTTTTAATTAATAAGGCTGAATAACAAAAACCCCACTACTTAAAATAGTGGGGTTTTTAGTTTATACCTGACCAAAATAAATCACATTTAGCAGTGATTCATTGTTATTCACCCTAATTCAAACTAATTAATACTTAATCAGTACTATTAAGTATTATTCACCTTTATTAAGTATTATTAGGCTTAATGCGCCTAAGTGGACTATATGGATTACATGTAACTGTACGCGTACTGACATACACATTAATACCTTAGTGTACGTATATGCGCTACATGGGCTTATTTTGTAAATCTTTCTAGGCTCACCGATAAAATTAATGATATACTCAATACGCCAGAATAAGATTGGCAATACTTAATTTATGACTTAACTACAAAGGGAAATGAAAATGGTTTTAGGTAAAATTGTTAGTAAAGAGCTATTCGAAGAACGAGATCCTGTGCAATTACTATTAAATCTAGGTGAAATATAATGAAGACAGTAAAAGGTAAGAAAAAAGTTTATGTGCATGAACATAAGAAGGTTGTTAACGGAAAGAAGATCATAATACCAACGCATTATCGATCTACTCCCAATTAACAGAAGATTTTTGCTTAAAAAATCTATCAGGTGAACTCTTGGCGGATAACACCTGATAACGGGAATTATATACAATAATAAGAACAAAAAGCTACTTAACGTGGCTTTTTTTATAACTTAATTTTGGTTAGTTATAAAAATTAGTAAGTTAGATATATCGTAACAGATAGTTATTTAAATACGTTTAGAGTTAAAAAAATAAGGCGCTGCTAGTTAAAGAAAACTTATAGTAATTAACATAAATTTTGGTATATTCGCTGCTAACTTAATCTATTACGAAAATTAATGAGGAATATCCGTGACTCTATCAGAACTAACTGCTTACAGTAACTTTCTTTCAGGGGCTGGATCGACATTATCAGGAGTCGGAACTATAGCCTTAGCTATAGGAGCTTTTGTTGGTATGAATCGATGGAGAGAGCAAGCGACTTATAGAGATCGGTTTGACTTAGCAATAGATGCTGTTGAGGCATCTTATGAACTACTAGATTTAGCTAAAGGTTTACGAAGCAATCACAATCTGATTAAGATCGGAATCCATACATCTGAGTATTATGAGACTTTAACTAATCCTGTTCAAGAGAAGCTTACTCATTACAAACTAATACAAAAAAGAATCAAGATTCTATTCGGAGCTAGTGAGACTATAGCTATTGATACTGTAGTTGCACATGCAGAAGAAGCGCTAGGTATTGCAGAAAACTTTTATGGGCTTGTTTCTATGTATGGCCATTGTAAGATGGAAATAAAGAGTATTGATTCAGAATACAAACGAGAGAAAGTGAATTATATGATAGAGGAGTACAAGAGGCATATAGACTCTGATGAAGATAACTTAACTTATGGTTCATTTGAAGACGCGAATGAGATAAAAGGGACTATTATTGAGCCTATTAAAAAGGCCGTTGACGGATTTATTTCTGTAATGGAATCCCATCTAAAAAGAAAGTAAGTCCAAAATATCTCGGTAATATCAAAGGCGTGACTCATTGGAAAATCCTATTCTTCATTCCACCAAAGTTTTAGTAAAGTAAGCTTACAATGCAATTATGTCTTGTATAACTCTCCTTAGTAGCTTGCTCTTACTAATACCTTGAGTTTTACATACTTTAGTTAAAACCTCGCTCAACGTGCCTTTAAACTCAATGTTCTGGTAACGGTTAATAATAGCGATATGCCTTTGTAGTGCCTTGATGACTATATCTTGCTTAAAATCATTATATTTACCATATGATGCATTAGCCTTTAAAGCCTTTGTAAGTGCTGTATTCATTGACTTATCTAATCTGACAACATGCATTTTATTATCATCTAAGATAAATTGATGCGTTACACTGCGTTCATTTTTATTTAATATTCTGAACTCGTCTTTTAAAATCAGATAACGGATCTTGCCTGTCATTTCATAGGTTTTACGCGATGGTAAACAATACTTCTTTAATTCTGGTGATTTTAAATAAACCTTTTTCGGCTTAACTTTACTGGTTGATTTATCATCAATGAACCATTCATCACCCCACGTTGTCAATTCTTCGTTTTCGTCCTCCCACATAATCAGCACCTTTTACTAGTATTTATGAAAGTTCATCGAAGTATCAATACTATTTACTGGGTTATTTAGTAAACGAAAAAAGCATCACGAATGATGCTTTTAGTATGGGTGGATGATTACTTATAGTGTTTTGAGTAATGCCAACCTATTATGCTTTTTTGCTTTGACTAATACCTTTTAACTGTCTCCTATAAGTAGATTGGCTTATCCCTGCAACCTTTAACGCATTAGTGATCGTGTTGCCTAGCTCTAATTGTCTTTTCATTTCCTTCATAGCTTTAACCGTCTTCTCGCTTACTTGCTTGCCTATAAACTTATGACCATTCTTAGCTATACCTTGCGCTACTCTTAGTCGTCTAGTTTCGTAATCATCGCGCGCGTGTTCTGCTGCAAGTTCGATAACTAGTGTATTAATAGCTGATAATGTCCAAGTATCACCACCCTCTTTTAATATTGCGTGTGTAGTTGGTAAACTTGCAACAACTAAAGTAACACCAGTTTGAGTAAGTCTGATTTTCAACTCTTCCCAATCTGCTTTAGCTAACCTACTAATTCTGTCTATTTTTTCAATCAGCAATATGTCGCCTTTCTCAGCTACATCTAGCAACTTCATTAATTCCACACGTTCAAGCTTTGCACCACTATCGTTTTCAATAAATGTTTGCTCAATGGTAAGGTTGTTAATTTCTGCGAAATGTTCTAATGAATCTTGTGCGCGTGTAGCATCTTGGGATTTACAGCTTGCTCTAAGGTACATGTAAACTTTCATTATTAAATTGCCTTTGTTCTTTAGTATACTAAAAGAATACACTAGTCTTTTAGGTTAATCAAACATCTATAAGAACACGTCATCATTTACACCTTAAGACCATAGTTATAAGAACAATATTAAAAACTTTAAAACTAGTGGTTGAAACTAGCTCATCAAGCCACAATATAATAAGCTACTAATTTAAATGGAGTTAATGAATGAATAATTTAGAAGTACAAGCTGGAGATGTAGTAGTTACTCAGTTTGGTATATACCAACATTGGTCACTTGTTTCCGATCAATTGTGTGCCCTTGGTAAAAATATGCTTATTTCAGCCACTAAGAGAACTGGCACAGTTAAAGAAGAGAGTTGGGATGAAGTCACACAAGGAAAGTATACTTATCTTACTGTATCTAATTCAGAAAAATCAGTCTCTCAGATACTTTCAGATGCACGATCTCAAATTGGTAAATGGATTTATTCTGTTACCGAAAATAATTGTGAGCATTTTGTAAAATGGAGTTCAGGTCTTAAGGTCTCATCTACTCAGGTAGTAGCTGGCGTAAGTGGTGCCTTAATAGGTGGCGTTGCTGTTGCTGCTCTTGCTGAAAACCCTAAAGCTATAAAAATATTAGGTGGTGCTGCTTTAATAGCTGGCCTTGTCATTATGGCTTCAAAAGCTGTCGAAGATAAGGGTGTCGAAGTTGTTTAAACGGGAAATAAATAACTCATAATATCGTTCTATTATTAAAGGAAATTATCGATTGGCACATATACAGTATGAATGGGTTAAAAGCGATTATCCTATAAGATTTAGTGAATACGCTTCTGACATGGGAGTTAATTTACGCACCCTTGCCTATGATAATGTCAAAGAAAATATTTGGGAATGGATTGATTCAAAAGTAAGGAATAATATCCTAAAAGATCTTGATGAGGTTTGGGAAGAGAGCTTCTCCTCTCAGCTAGCTTCAGTTAAGCAAGGGATATACGTAATCACAATTGGAGATAATCTTAGTATTGACTATGATAGTCTGCCATCAAAAGTCTTATATATAGGTAGAGGTCAATTAAGGTCACGAATTAATAGTCACTTAAAGTATTGGCTAAAACATCTATCTGATTCACTTCAAGATATTTCTATAAAAATTTGGATGACTGAAATTAAAGTTAAAGGAAATAAAAATGCTTATAAGGAAGTTGAAACAGATCTACTTTCATATTTTTATGACAAGTTTGACATGTTCCCTTTGCAAAACTCAAAATCAGGTGACTACCATGAAAAGTATCATGAATATTCCAAAAACTGGAATCTTCCATTAAGAAATCCACCAAACATCAATCAAGGTTGGTCTATTAAACCTTTAGAGGGCAATCCTTGGTATTTAGAGATCCCTATATATGAGTAATGATACATTGAAGCAGAAAAATCCGACTCATATGGTCGGCTAATTCTGATAAATAACGATAATGGAGTGGCAGCAGAACGTATTAACTTGATAGTAAAGTTACTTTCACCAACATTATTTTCTATTTGTTTAATTTATTAAAGGTACTCTTATGTCTATTGGGTTATCCGAAATAAAACTTTGAATAATCGTGCTCTTTATTTTGGTTCAGCCTTATTTTCTTGAGCATAACAACATTATCTGTATCAAGACCTTCAACTTTTTCATCAACAATTAATGGTCTTGTTTCTACTAAATTAACTTGTGAAAAATCAATAATGTTATCCATCAAATCACCTTTTATTTTCGCGATACGTTTCGTATAAAGAGGGGTAGAGTCGGGTTTCGTATCGCGAAACAATTCAATAACAGGACTAACTTTATTAATAGATCTTAGTATATTGGTATCATTTTCTGTTTTGGTATTTCCGTCAGTATTGTTTAAATCCGCCAATAAACCATCAAACATCTCCTGTAATTCTTTACCACGCAATTTATAAGTTTTCTTTAAGAGAAATAATGGTTCAAATAAATCAACATTTTTTTTAAACTTACCTCTAAGTCTAGATAAAGCATTACGCTGTCTAGCAGTCATAGGAATCCCCGTTTCAGATTTTGTATTCCTACCTGTTTTAAGAGGTGCGAACATTTCAGAAAGCTCACTATCAATTAATTCAATCTTCATTTGTTCGTTTGCCTCAGATAAAAAACGAGATTGTAAAAATGTTGCATCCGCCTTCGTTGGAACTACGATTACATTATTTCGATTATCATCTTCACGTCTTAAATTGCCACGTAAAGCATTTTGCATTAACAAGTTCTGATGAACAAATATTTCTAAATCGTCCTTACTATAACCCGTTAAATGCTCTTGCAAGTGTTTAGTTGTAGCATTCAAGCCAACTCTAAATATTGACAGAATAATAGTATTATCCTGTAAATCGTTTTTGCCCTTAGTATTTGCACCATTAATAGTTAAGTTATCAAAATACTTACCCATCTCTGACTCAAATACTTTGAAAGACTTCTGATCATTGTTCAGACAAAGCAATGCATTTTCATGTTTATTCCCGAACTTTTCCCCTATAGCTTTACAAGTAGCTGCAACTATATTTTGCTTAGTTGCCACTTTGCCTTTACTGTAATTATAATCCGTAATGTAATAAATTATTGGACATCGTTTAGCTAAGTTTTTTTGTCTAGCTGGTAATGGGATCTCTTTAATCTCAGCATTACCTTTATCAGATATCATTTTAACCATGGGACTATGTTCGACCTGATCGCCACTGAACACAACTGATTTAAAATGCTTAAGCTTTTCTAGATTAAAAATACTAACTTGACCGACTTTATAATTTGCTACTAATTCATCTTTTTCAATGATGTAATACACTGTCATATTTACTTTTTTATTATCATCAATTGCCCTAATATATTTTGAATATACAGGTGCAGCTTGTTTAGCCAGATCCCACATCAACAAATTATTAACCCCAATATGGCTAAGGTGCTTTACACGATAACTACATCCAACAGCATCAAATACTATGTTATCAGAGAAAACTTTAACTTCACTTGCGTTCCATTTCCCTAGAGACTGAACCTCCGACAGTTCGTTAATATCATCAAATACTATATGAGTGTTTAACCCCTTAAGTAATTCTAAATCAACAACTTTCAAACCTGCCATTGTCAGGAATATTACTCCTCCTAAACTCTTAGACTTTAGTTCAGCAACACTATTTTCAAATAAAGTGCCTACATGCTGACGTTGATTAGAATCCATATCTGTTTGTGAATGAATAGTAAACACCTGATCTAAATTATTCATTTTGTGCAGTTGCTTTAAATATTTCTCAATTTCGTCATATCGTGATCCACTTACATTTTTAGTAATACTGTGAATATCTGGACAAATATACAAAGTGATTTCACCTTTAAATAAGGTATCAGTGGCTATGCGACATCTTCTAAAAGACTTACCAGAACCGGGTAACCCCTTAATTACTGAAACATTTAATTTAGATAGATCTGTAGTTTTAATCCCTGTATCAAGATTATTCTTAACTTCATTAACTTTTTTAGGCTTTTTCTTTTTTAATTTCTTATTAAAATCAGAGGATTTACGAGTAATTTTAAAAAGAGAGAGGGTACTTTTTTCAAGTTCACGATTTAGTACTTCTAATGCAGGTGTATATTTACTAGTTTCTTTTACTTTACCACCAAGTATTTCAGTCCTACCCCAACCAGCATCTAATTGTTTGTCAATTTTGATATTAATACGCTTATGATGATTACTGAAACGAACCATGTATTCACGAGCCATTAATTTAGTTATCTTTGACGATGCTAATTTACCTGCTAGTGTAAAACTACTGCCATTACCTGTAGATGTACTTTCGGCTACTGCTTCTCTATAGCTTTGCTCACACGATGCTAAACAAGCCTTTTGATAATTTGGGTGTAAATCGTTCCATTCATCATAAGATTTTTCACTTTTGGCAAGCTCTACGTATTTAGCTCTTTTTTCATTAATGTCTAAAACTCTCAGGGAATTTTCACGGACTGCTTTGATAGCATTTAATAACGTAACTATTTTATAATTTTGATTTACAAAAATATCAGTGAAAGAGCCATCAACCGAGCCAGAAACATAACATTTTACTGAGCAATGAGTTGGCATAAAATCGTAGTATTCTTCTAAACCTTTAGACCTTAATATTTCAAGGATCTTGAATCTACATACATTAGTAAATATTTTCTTGATGTCTTCGTTGTTTGTTACAATATCTGTATAGTAAAAAACTTTGATCCCTTTGTTTGGACTAGCAAACATTGCAAGAGGTTGGGTTTCTAATAATAGCTCCCATACTCGTTTAAACTCATCTGCTGGTATATTATCCAAATCGCCATGAATTAGTTTTGATGGTTCCCAACGTGAATGGTCGCGTTCGCCTGAATCGTCTAATAGTTTACGTGAACCAGACATATTAGCGTGCGGGATGAAATAAGGCATGAAATTATCTTTACTGACTTTAACACCCTCTTTAGCGTTTGACTTCGCTGAATTATATTTTATCATGTCAGGTGCATAACGGTTTTTTGACATTTTCCCGATAACTTCAAAAAAGCTAATTTTTGTTAAGTTTTTATTATCATCTGGTGTTCCATAACCCACAGTTATAGACTCTAAAAGTTCTTTAAATGATTGTGTATCCTTATTTTTGGTTGTATTTCCCATCTCCTTACCATTGTATTTTTTGGGTAAAGATTTACGAGCATAAATAATATTACACTTAAGAATCCTTACCAGATTATTGTTAGTATCGAATTATTGTTTTGCGGAAAACGATAATTCAAAGTTTCATAAACCCTCTTAATTGAGGGTTTTTTATATTCAATTTTTAGTTATTACCTTTTGGTTTACTCACTATATGCATATTTTTTTAATGCTGCATATATGCCAGAACGAGACAGATTAAAGATTTTCATCATCTGATCTATCGGTACATGGTCGTTATACATCCTTACTATTTTCTCGCGATTTACCGCTCTAACGAAAGGACGAGATCTTCTAATTTTAGTCATACTTTATTACCTATTTTTATTAAGTTATCTCTTCTCCAATATTTAGCTTCATTAATTTTCCAGATATTCTAGTTATAAAAAATTAACAACAAAAAACCCGTAGAGGCTTAATTAATTTTAAGCGCAGTACAGGCATTATATATTCTATGTAATGGTCAATCATTTCTAGATTAGACCTAGTTGAACTCAATGGAACAACTAAGAACTCATATCTTTATCTATGGTTCTATATCGAATTAAGTCTATTAACTCAATTCGACATGTATAATATATTGATTTAAAAGAAAAGTCAACCATAATGCATATAGACGTAATTATTACAAGGGAAATATGACGTTATTTCTGTGTAATTTAGTTTAGTATTTAAAGGAGAAAATACAACGGACAAAACATGGTGCATAAATAATAGAATAAGGACACCACAAGGATGTTCAAGCAAAATAAAGGAAATTATAATGTTAGAACAAATCAAAAAAACAGCAACAAAAACAGCAAACAAAAGTAAATCAGTATCACGCGGTAATTTGGTAATAGGTCGTAAAACAAACGAATCGTTGTTCGTGGGCAATGCTAAGATAACCATAGTTTCCTTATCTGGTGGACAGGTAGGTATCGCTATAAATGCGCCAAAATATATAATGATTAAACGCGAAGAATTATTAACTGTGCTTGAGAAAAATATGCTTTTACAACAATCATAACTTAGCAGATGAAAATGAAATTGTTGGAAATATCTATTTATCATTAAATCGACAGTTACAAGTAATTAAAATAAAACTTGCCCTGTTGGTTTTATGTACAGTTAGGTTTGTTATGAAAAATTAGAACCACTTTGAATACATTAAACGGTGTTGTAAATATACATACTTTATTCTCTGTGGGTTAGTTCCTCGCAACAAATTTGAGCCAAAATAAAAAGCCTTGGCGCGAGGTAATTCAATTATTTTTCACATTGAAAATACACAGTAGTCACTTATCTGGGGATTTTGATAAAATATCAACGAACTTCTCAATTAGACGACTATCTGGTTGTTCAACTACTAGCTCAACTAGTAGATCAACTACAAGAGCCAGCATACGTATCTGCATATACGGGTGTCTCTTCCGCTGTGTCATCGATAGATTTATACTTTCTACCTCCAGTCCATGCATAATTAAGTTGGCAACCTTTATTACCGTTATATCCTCTTCAATTATTTGAAGTTCTAGTATATCTCGACTTACCAGTTTTCTGGATCCTTCTAGTATATCTCGACTTACCAGCTTTGTTGCTCCTTCTAGTCTATCTCGACCTACCCGTTTTATGGATGCGTCTATTATATCTCGATTTACTCTATGTGTTAAAATTTCTATCCTATCTCGACTTACTTGAAATGTTGAAATTTCTTTCCTATCTCGAATTTTTATAGTTTGTAGATCTTCTCGAGTTATTCGATTTTCATATTCAAGTCCTTTTAGGCTTCCTAACGAAAGTTGTTCTATTAATTTCAGCAGTGTCAGCCGTTCTTCTTTATCTAGCTGCTTTGGACAGTTATCTAGAAAAGAAATTATTATTTTTATGACAGCAATATATCCATGTATATCTTGCTGTATAAAGTTAGACAAAAATTCCCCCCAATCCACCTCTGAATTTTTTAAGTTTCGGCCATAGAGTTGACTAACATTTTCCATCCTAAAGCCATTTAATATAAACCCTTTTTTTGCATTAACAAAATGAAATGGCTCTTTAATAGAAGCCATAGGTATAAATTTTCTCATTTTATCGCTGACTACAAATGGCTGTTTCAAACCACTGATAAGTTTTTCGGAGACACCATACACCAAAATGAACTCTCGAATGCTCAAATGTGAAAACCGAAACTCCCCAGCGGAGTTGAGGTTAAGTAGTGAATTGGTGCCAATATCTAACTCATTAATGCCCTTAACTACCTTTTCTGCTTTCACGCTGAGCAGGTGGATACTAGATTCTTGAGCGCATAACTGTTTAATTTTATCAAGCGAGACACTATTACTACCCGCACGGTACATGGTTTCTGCAAGCCAAATGCAAACTTGTAGTAAATCTTGTTTATTTACGGTTTTGTTGTATTTTTCTCGTAATTTACCTACTTCCCTGTCCAGCCATTTATCAATCAAAGCATTGTATAGTTCGTACTCATTGGCACCATTTTCGGCGGCTTCTAAAATATCTTCGATATGCGACAACAAAAAAGGACGGAATTGTAACGATCCCGTTTTTCTAAGAGCACTCAAGGCTTTTGCTACTTTAGGGTTGTCGCTAAAAGTAAAATAATTTGACAGTCCTTTTGCGTATCGCACTTTAAGGTATGATTCAACTTGATCATCGTTGAATAAAGATAGATAAATCAGAGGACAAGAGAAATTGGCAAAGCTTATTTTACCAATAGTATTAAAAACCGAGTCTACTATATTTTTGTTCTGTGGAAAAAACTGGGTTCTACAAGTAATGATCACCCGCTTAAAAGTCTTGCTTCGCTCAAGAACATCGATTAAACGTTGAACTGTTCCACCGTCTTTACATTGTGGGTCTTCGTCTAGTGAATCCAGCAGCAATAGGGTATTTGACTTATCGTTGATTTTGTCTATTTCTTCGAGGGTATTTGCGCCCAATTTAAGCAATTGGCATTTGTAACCTTTAGGCCAAAAAGACATTAAGTGAGTTAATCTTAAAATCATCAATAACGAAGTTTTTCCCATGCCAGCATCAGCTAAGACAAACATTTGATTAGCCCCTCCATCACGCACCACAATTTCTCGATTCAGAAAATTATTGATAGTGTTGAATATATTAGTTTGCACTGTAGATATGGCTTCATCTTCAATTTCATCCGCTGGGTTGACCTGTTGGCAATTAGGCTCAATGTAATAATGAGCCAAAGCCCTAGAGTCACTGAATGTGTCGTCAATATGAATCAACTCATTCTTGCGTTTATCTGTACTGCTTTTATAAGCGAGCGCCAATACCTTAATTAGTTTTTGTAGCATTTTTGCTGAAATATACGTATCTAAAACTGCCATACCATTCCCTAGAGTGAGTGTTTTGTTCGCTTAATTATTTTCATACATTAGTAACTACTACGGTCGCCATTTAACTCACCAACAACAGGAGATAAATTATTCATATCATCATACGCTCGTTTAAATTGAGGATTCAGCTTACTATACGAAGTATCTACCAATCGTATATTTACCCTTTTATTTTTTCCGTTTGAAGTTCTTGTTATGTGCAATATCGCATTGCTTTATTTATGAAAACCGACTTTTTAACTCTTCCTTTCTTTTTCTTAACTTCTCTTTGAGCAATTCAGGATCATTATTGACCTTTGATTCCCTAGCCGCTTCATTAATACTTTCCGTTTCTTTTGATTCTAATGGTGATGGCGTATTTCCCATGCTATTTCTTGATTCAATATGCCTGATATATCTTTCTGCTAATGATAGGTTACCATCAATATTATTGACGTCTGTTGCTGGGTTACCAAGAATTCCCGCTAGTATTATCAATACATTTTCATTATTCATTTATATAATCCGATGCCAATAGCATATTTTCTAACGTAGTTAATACCACTTTGAATGTGCCAAGATAACACTGGCACATAACAGCTTTATTATGGGAGGAAAGTCCTTCTTTCTACAAGATGGAGCTAATTGTCAATAATGCGAGATTACTTGATTGTTGTCTGTAGATCAACGAGTTAAAAATAACAAATTAATTGTTCGATGTGTGAAAGGACTATAAAGCGCCCAATTCGTCTTATGTATTAGTAACAAATCTAATGTTATTTAGTGGTCACGGTAGATTTCATTAGGTGGCACAACTGATGTGATTGTCCACATACTTTATATTATCGATAATAAGTAAATCATGTTTATCTTGTCTCGATGTATTTTCAGCACATTTTTTATATCTCAGTACACAGCTTTTAACTACGGTGTTCATGTAATTATCTTGGTCAAGTTTGGATAGAATTGGAAAATCTACTCTTTTATGCTGTATGGTTGAATCCAATGCTGTAAGCAAAGCGCTGCGAATGAAATCTAATATCGCTTGTGTTGTAAGTTCCTTTTTTGAGTAAAAATTAACAAACTGCTCGTTACCAAGTGAAACACGTACATAATGAAACTTGGGATCAAAGTTAATTGTCTTACTCTCAAACTCTACTGTTTTAATAGCAGTTGGTAAGCGTTTCATTAACGTTTTACTACGTTCAATTTTACACTTTCCACCAAAGCTATCGTAATAGTCTTTAGAGTTAGTGGTTAATATACCGCTATTCAACTCAACGTAAATACTCTCTGAATTATCTTCAACAACATCTTTAATTGGTGCTATGCCTTTATTGATTCTTAAACTTTTTCTTTTATTAAATAAACTCGCCATTTTCCTTTACCTGTTTTTTTTGTTTGGGATATACCAATATTTAGCACCCAAAATAATGCGATAAATGTCGATAAATGGCGATTTTAATCGAGCCTAAATATTATTAAGAAGTATCAACGGGGATAACACCATGGAGACAACAACAATTTTAAAAGTTAAGAAGTTAATAGAGGCTGGTATATCTCAGCGAGCAATTAGCACAAAGCTTAATTTATCAACCAGTGCAGTTTGGCGATTAGTCAAAAAACACGGTTTTAAACAAACATTTTAAGGGTAACAGTATGATTAATGAACAAGCACTATTAGACCACAACGAACAAAAAGAAATCGTAGTAGAACAAATGGTTGAATATTTTATTGAAGCAATCGAAGAAAATGGGGGAGTTGAAAAAGCTGAAAAGTTCGACCGTTTACGAATGGTTGAGGAACAAGAACAAAAACATTTGAAGACTATCAACGAAGAAGAAGAAAAAATTGATCTAGTGTTCAATGAACAAGCTCTGAAATATATTAGTGAGGTTAACGCAGTATCTAGCCAGTTAACAAAAGCTATTGAAGAGTTAGCTGAACTGGAAACAGAATCGCCAGCTTTGCAAGAATCTACTAAATCCACAACATTCAACTTTTCATTATAGGTACACCATGGAACAATTAACAGAACAAGAAATCAAAAACGAAAATCTAAAAACCTATATTAATACCACTTTTCAAACAGAAGTCGGTAAATTAGTGGAAAACTACCACAGCATTAAACAGGCTGAACTAGACACCATGAAAGCTAATGCATTAGGTAAATATAAAACCCTTGATGCAATGCGTTTTGACTTAGGTTTGATTGAAGCAAAGATCCTCGACACTAAGAAAACACTAAAAGTCGATTTATCCAAGAAAATCAAGCCGAAAGAGATCGATAAAGCCAAAGACGAGGCCAAACCAACAATTGACGAAAGTGTATTTACTTTCAAATTATAGGTAAGAATATGAATGATTTAGATATAACCAAACAGGAGTTAGAGCAAGCATTAATGAAGATAACCGAACTTGAATTACAATTATCTTTAAGCGACAAAGAACGCGAACAAGAATTATTTAAGCAAAAGGTAAGCATGGTTTATGATAAATCAATCTTTAGAATGCAAAATAATAGGCAAGCGATACAAACCGTCATAGATGAATGTCAGCTAGATTTTAAAGTCTCAGATATCATAATAAACAGCGATAAAAAAACGGGTTTGTTCGACCGTGACAGTATCATAACTAGTATTGTGCAACTTGCATCAAAATAATTTAGCTAAATAGTAATACAAGGGGGGTGGTGATGCTCCCTCCTAGTTTGTAAGACATTAACGGCTAACTTTTCACTGGGTTAGCCGTTTTTTATATCCCAACAAAAGCAAAAGGTAAGGAGAAATGACAAAGTTTAAAAAAATTACATTTACAGACAAGCAACAAAATCAAGGTATACAGCTAGCTAACGTTTACAAAAAGCTACCACACCAACTAATCAAAACTAAAGTGAAGTTAGGTGATAAAACCGAACATTTAGCCAAGCTTGAAAGCATGATCGCGGTTCAATACAGGAAATTGCAACATGAAGAGACTAGTTACCATGGATCGCGCAAAAGTGAGGATGAAATAAAACTCACAATCAAAGAGCTTAAACATACTCATGACCATATTGAAAAGAATGGTGTAGCTGATCATACTTTCGATTATAAAATTAATCGCTCAAGCGTTGAACTTGGCTTAGATATGCTTACCAACGACTATGAAAAAGCCGACCAGAAAAAACACAATATCAAAATAGGTCTACAGGATGAAACCGTATTGGATGAAACCTTACAGCTAGATCATATTGAGATTGAATTAAATGGCGAAAATGTTTTATTAGTTGGTTCTAATTTACCAAAATTATCAAGTTTCGATTTAATCAAGTCGGTATTAAGTGCCTTATGTATTCAACGAGTGAAAGCTAAGTCTGATAATGAATATGGTGTATTAATTCAACACATGACGAGCTTGTCATTTAAGGTAGAAAACGATGTTTTACTTATCAAAAACATTGAGTTTATTGATCCCCTGTTCGTTATGAATACGCCAGCAATAACAGTACACAGCGATAGCCGTCAGTTAGATAGAATGGTCAAGCGTGAATCATTTAAACCACCTCTAAAGGTTAACCATTCAGCATTAAGTTCATTAGAAAAAGCTGAAATTATTATGAAAAATGATGCATTAGCCAAAGCTGAACTACTCGCCAACCAATACAAGGCCGATAACACGCGAGTTAAGCAATACTAATAATTTGACCACTACCATTTAGTACACGTGCCTAGACTAGTTGTGAGTACTGAGCTTCCGTCTTCGAGGAGATTCGAGTGGGAAAATAGATTAAACTTGATTGAATTATTAGATTTGTCTATTTCAACAATCAAATTTCCTCCAAGCATATACGCATAAAGATTACCTTCAATAAAAGAAAAGTTATTTCTATGCTTGTAAAATACAGTAGTCTCCCCTCTTTGAGATATTTCAACAGTATCTCCTTTAATTTTTATTACTAATTTTGTTGGTTTAAAGCGAGTAGATATACCTTTTTCAATTCCAGCAGAAGCTGATTCAACACAATATAGAACCGATTCCTTGATATCTATTTCTTTAGATTGACTTATTTGTGAGAAGATTAATCCCAATAACAGAATCCATTTCATTTTATTTCATTTTATTTTATTTTATTTTATTTTATTTTATTTTATTTTATTTATGTGCATTTAAAATACTATAAATAAGATATTGAAACATTAATGATAGTATTTTTTACATTATTTAATATGCTTGTGTGCCTTAATTCAAAACACGCTAAATTATTTTATACTGTTACCTTAATTAAACGGCTGTCTTTCAAGGCTACACCGATATTTAAAACGGTTAACTTGCTGGCGGTAGTAACCATTAAGGCTAATATTTTCTGCTTTTCATCAGGATCAGCTTTATCAAGTAACTGTTTAAGGTGCTTTTGTTGTTGCAATAATTTTTGTGCTTTTATTTTCGCGCTTTGAGATAATGCAGTGCTTAAAGGTGATTTATCTTTCTGTTTTGCCTCGCATAGTTCACCCTTTGCAACAGCGTTTAGTGTCTCTTGTAGCTGCATAGTCTCAGCAAATGTAAATTGATGCTCGTCAATGGCTAGCTCTTGTTCGCGGAACTCTTTACTTGTTAAAATCTTCATTATTATTACCTGTTTAATCGTTATGTTATTGTTATATCGGTAATATTTATCATCAAAGTTCGTCAAAAACATCTCTAAACTCGCCAGTATCTATTAAAAAATCATCCGTTACTGACTCACAGAACAATATACCTTTGTATCTCTCGCGGTCAGTTTCCAACACTGTTTGATCAGGTTCAAGGCTGAATAAGTCCTCTTTCGGTAAATCCTCAAAGTTAAAACCACTAGAATCAATTTCAAACTTGTTAAACTGGTCGGGTACATATTCACTATCTAATTTTTGCCTAGAAAATACTAAAAGTGTGTTTTCTGACTGACTCATAGCTTCTAAATGTGATGGATTGACACAACACCCCGTCCCTGTACCTTTAAGAAAAACGCCAGTTGAACGGCACTTGTGATCAATAAAATTATTATATAGGTTAATATGTGGGTAAAATAACTTGAAAAATAATCTATGGATATAAAGTTGTTTACCGTTTATATGAACGCGAGAATAAGCTAGATTGGATTTACTATCGACAAACCAACAAGGACTTGGTTTATTATCATTGTCTTTTTCTAATTCTTTCCTTGTGCGCTCGTCTAGATGGTCGGAACACTCATATACCTTATTAAACACTCTATCAATCTTTTTACCCTCTAAAGCATGTAAGTTGATATCTTTGGGCGTGTTGTTAAATGCTTTTGTCATGGGATACCTTTATAAACTAACGGGATTAATGATATTTATTCCTCGTCACTAAAGGCTAAATTGTCATTCCATAGGTCTTCTTCACTCATATTATCAAGCGGATCTATATAGTCGTTATGACCACGGATTTTATCATGTGCAATTTTGTGCAACTTCTCAGTAACTAAGATCCATTCATATTTTTTTTCTAATGCTTCAAGCTCTTTTTGATAAGCCGTTTGACCGTTGAAAACCTGCAACTCAATTATATTAGCTGCTGTTTCAAGTTTGCTTAAATCGGTTGTTTTCTCAATCAATACGCGCGTTTTCTCTAGTTCCTGACCTGTTAAATGTTTCATTTTTATTACCTCTATATCGTTTAGAATATTTATCACAGGCAATAAAAAAGGCTAGTACCATAAGCACTAGCCTTTCTAATAATGATGTTAGTTATTATTAAGCTATTTTAAAGTTCCATTTATTCCCATTATCCCTACTATTATCACTCATACTTACCCATGTTTTAGTTTTCTGGTTATAATTTATTTTGCGGTAATAGCCATTTTTAAAATGAATACCATATGTAATCACCTCTTTATTCTTAATGGTTTTAGCTTCGAGATCTTTAAAAACAGAATCATTCATATCTAAATTATCGCTGAACTGGTTTAAATGTTCGCTGTACTGGTCTAATTGTCTTTGACTAACCCAATCAGAAGAAAAACGATAGTAGTCTATTCTCGAAATGAAAAGTGGTAATAAGTCGCGCAATTTTAGCCTTATTTCCTCTGGTATTTCATTATCTTTAACATTAAACAGCAATTCGATAAAGTCTAGCTCGTCTGTAGTCTCTGTATGAGTTAAACGTTCAATATCTCGCGCTAATTCGCCTAATTCTTTTTGCTTACTGAGTAAATCATCATCTAAATTACCCTTTCTAGCGTTATATCTATCCAGTGCCATACCATCAAGGTATAAATCTTCTAACCTATCCAAACGTACAGATAATTTATTAACTTCATACCCTAATTGTGAATGTTTTAGCTTTAATTCGCTAACATCAGTTTTCTGAGTGTTGAATATAGAGTTATAATTAATTTTATCAGAACAAAACTCAATTAATACTTGCTCAAGGAACCTAGATCCACTCGTACCACCTGCACAAATATCGGTTGATACCTCACATTTAGCTTTAGCCGTACAACGCAGTGTTGATAATCGACCATTGTTAAAGTTTTGAACACCACATTTAGATCCACAATAGCCACAGTAAACCAAACCTGCATAAAAATTAGTTTTATACTTAAAGCCACCCGAAGATCCCTTCCCCCTGTTTTTTCGGATTTCTTCCGCTTGATAAAACATTTCTTTACTTATTGCAGGGGGGTAATAATCAGCTTCGATCTTTTCATTATCCCTACCTTTATAAAAAACCCTTTCGCCTATCAATGCCCGATTCACAAGCAATTTTGAAATATAAGACTCACGCCACACACGATTATTTTTATCAATGCGCTTATTGTCATACTCAGACCAAGGCGTGACCGTTTTATTTAACAATTTTGTAATGCCTGTTGCACCAACACCACTATTATATTGATTATAAATGGTTTCAATTACAGTTCGTCTATCTTCCCTTACCTTAAAACCATTAATTATAGGTTTCGATCCGCTTGTGTCATATGTGTGTTCTAACCAATTGGGTAATCTACCCACATAAATGTTTTCACCTTTTTCAACGCTGCGAGAATAACTAGCATGATTACGATTTGATTTAATTTTACTTTCGTCATTACTCGCTTTCATCGTTGCTAAGACGGTAATATGAGTTCCGAAATCCTCAATATTATCTGCACCAATAGTTTGACCAGTAGAACTAAAATGTATTTTTAAGCCAGTATCAACAAGATCATACATTTTATCGATAGCATCGCGAAAACTTGACCGACTAAAGCGAGTCTGATCCATAAGTACCATTATTGAACCGCTTGGAAAATCACCACGTTTAGCATCTTCTAACACACCTGATAAATTACTACCTTTATATGCAGATCCAACCTCAACAACGGGCTCAAGAAGTGTAAAATCGTCAGTTTTCATCAAATGTTCAATTGCAGCATCATTAATATGTTGCTGATTGTCTAATCCTGACTTACCCTTACCATCTTGCTCGCTAGTCGATACACGACAATACGAAAAAATTACTTTATCACAACTCATTCTTAAGGATCTCCATTATGGCTCAAGCACTACCAGACAAGTTTATCATGTCTATGAACAGGGTATCAAAAGTTATACCTCAGTCCAAACGCACCATTTTAAAAGACATTTCTTTATCATTTTTCCCTGGCGCTAAAATTGGTGTTTTAGGTTTGAATGGCTCAGGTAAGTCTACCCTACTTCGTATTATGGCGGGTGTTGATAAAGAGTTTGAAGGTGACGCTGTTGCTTTAGCCGGCACTAAGATAGGTTACTTGCCACAAGAGCCTCAGCTTGATGAAAATCAAACTGTTCGGGAAGCTGTAGAAGAAGCTGTTTCGACTGTTAAAAATGCCCTAGCCCGTTTAGATCAAGTCTATAACGAGTATGCTGAAGAAGGTGCTGACTTTGATAAGCTTGCTAAAGAGCAAGGCGAATTAGAAGATATTATTAACGCCAACGATGGTCATAATATTGATAACGTACTTGAGCGTGCCGCTGATGCTTTACGGTTACCTGAATGGGATCAAAAAATTGCCGTACTAAGTGGTGGTGAACGCCGTCGTGTTGCACTTTGTCGCTTATTGCTAGAAAAACCAGATATGTTATTACTGGATGAACCAACTAACCATTTAGATGCAGAATCTGTTGCTTGGTTAGAACGCTTCTTACATGATTACCCAGGAACTGTGGTTGCCATCACCCATGATAGGTATTTCTTAGATAACGTTGCTGGTTGGATATTAGAGCTAGATAGAGGACACGGAATTCCTTATGAAGGTAACTACTCTTCTTGGTTAGAACAGAAAGATGCTCGTCTTGAACGTGAAGGAAAAACTGAAAGCGCATTACAAAAAACCATCAAGCAAGAACTTGAATGGGTGCGTTCAAACCCGAAAGCGCGTCAATCAAAAAGTAAGGCCCGTATGGCACGCTTTGAAGAGCTTAATAATCAAGATCATCAAAAGCGTAATGAAACTAACGAACTTTACATTCCACCTGGGCCACGCCTAGGCGATAAAGTACTAGATGTTAATAACTTAACTAAATCATTTGGTGATAGAGTACTCATTGATAACCTAAGTTTTAGTGTTCCTAAAGGCGCTATCGTAGGAATTATCGGGCCAAACGGTGCGGGTAAATCTACACTATTTAAAATGATGTCTGGTGCAGAGAAGCCTGACTCTGGTGAAGTAGTATTGGGCGAAACAGTTAAGCTTGCCAGCGTTGACCAGTTCCGTGATGACATGGATAACAGTAAAACTGTTTACCAAGAAATCTCACAAGGTCATGATATTTTACAAATTGGTAATTTTGAAATCCCAAGCCGTGCTTATTGTTCACGCTTTAACTTTAAAGGTAACGATCAACAAAAGATCATTGGTGAATTATCAGGTGGTGAACGTAACCGTGTGCATTTAGCTAAACTTGTACAAACAGGTGGTAACGTATTATTGCTCGATGAACCAACCAACGATTTAGATGTTGAAACCTTACGCGCTTTGGAAGAAGCGATATTAGAGTTCCCTGGTTGTGCCATGGTTATTTCTCATGACCGTTGGTTCTTAGATCGCATTGCCACGCATATTTTAGATTACCGTGACGAAGGACAAATCAACTTCTATGAAGGTAACTTTACTGATTATGAAGCTTGGTTGAAGAAAACTTTAGGACCTGCGGCAACTGAACCACACCGCATTAGATACAAAAAAATAGGTTAATAACTAACGATTATTCATACCTTAATAAGGTTACTATAATTAGTTTTACCAATTCTGATAAGTTCCTGATCTTGTTGTACGGAGTAAAAATATTTCAAGGCAAGGCGCTAGATTGACCAATAGCTGGCTATTGGGATTGAAAGCAACGCAGTCATGAAGAATTTTAGCCTGTACTAGTGGTCAATAATTTAACGGAATTGGTATTAATAAGCTTACCTATTCGAAAACGATTAAAAGCCAGTTAAAATTTTGATTTTAACTGGCTTTTTTGTGTCCAGTAACTTTTTACTTTTGAATAAAATGGGGCTATGCTAAAGACACTCAATAGCGAAATTTAATTGCCAAAATGGAAAATAGACATGGAAAATAGACGACAATTTACCCGCATTTTGTTTTCAATTAGTGCCGAGATCGAAATTGAAGAAAATACATATCCTGTATCTATTCATGACATTTCACTTAACGGTGCCTTAGTTACCGCCATTGACAGTGAACAATCACTTAAAGGTAAACTCGGAACTTTACATTTTTTACTGTCAGACAAAGAGTCTGAAGTAACGATGAACATTGCTGTTGTCCATGAAGCAAAAGACGAGACAGGTTTGCAATGTAATGCTATTGATATAGATAGTGTTACTCATTTACGTCGATTGGTTGAACTAAACCTTGGTGATAGCCAACAGTTAAATAAAGAGCTGAGTCAGTTATCACGTGTAAATTAAGCTATTCACTTTCCTTAACAACCACAATGACCTTTTAGGAGTCTTAATGAATCATCTAGTAATCTCTTGTATTGGCCCTGATCAAACAGGCCTAGTAGACAAGTTATCTAAAATTATTTCCAAACATCAGGGTAACTGGCAAGTAAGCAGCTTGCATCATTTATCTGGCTTTTTCGCCGGCGTTATTGAAGTAGCTGTGGCCAGTGAAAAGAGTGAAGGCTTAATTAGCGAATTAAAACAAATCAATGGTTTGAGCTGTCAAATTGAGATGGCAGAGCCTAATCTACCTAGTGTTGTTAGCAACTTAGTGCTCGACATCACAGCTAATGATAGAGCGGGTATAGTACAAGAAGTGTCTTCGGTTATTCACCATCAAAATGGTAACTTAATCAAACTGGTCAGTTCCCAAGATAGCGCAGCTTATAGCGGCCAAGAAATTTTTAAAGCGAAAGTACAAATTGCTATTGCTGATAAATCAATTGATGATCTTGTTAATGCCTTAGAGCAAATTGCTGATGACTTGATGGTCGATATTTCCCGCTAATACGAATTATTGAAGCGAACCTCATAAAAAACGAGCGCCATTGGCTCTCGTTTTTTTATTTCCTCACTCGCTCAACGTTGAGTACATTAGTTTATTTCTTCGACTGTATTATACCATTTGCATTAATTAAGGTTACAGAATTTAATGAGAATAAATTTTCAAGAACAAGGCGCTTGATTGAGCAATAGCGGGCTATTGGGATTGAAAGCAACGATGTTATTGGATATTTAAGCCATTTAAAAATGATCATTTAGTTAGTGCAATTGGTATTACCTTAAGATAAGGTTTCTAAAAATTCCGCTGCTTTATTGATATCTCGACTACGTTTCATATCAGGCAAACTCTTTAGAAAAGTTGCGCCATAAGGTTTATTAACTAACCTGTCATCACAAATAACCATTACTCCGCGATCGCTAACATCACGAATAAGTCGCCCTACTCCTTGCTTTAAAGCAATGACCGCTTGAGGTAATTGGATTTGACTAAAAGGCTCTCCTCCTTGACGTCTTACATCTTCACAGCGAGCCTGCAGTAAAGGATCATCTGGTGAAGCAAAAGGTAATTTATCAATAATCACACAAGTAAGCTTATCGCCGCGAACATCAACACCTTCCCAAAAGCTTGCCGTAGCCAGTAGTACCGCGCTGTCTTGCTCGACAAATTGCTCTAGTAGCTTACGCTTAGCCATTTTACCTTGTACTAATAAGGGGTTATCGATACTTTCAGCTAAGGCTTCAGCAACCTGATGCATAACCCGATAACTGGTAAAAAGCATAAAACATGCGCCTTTACTGGCTTTAATCAGCGGTTGAGCCAGCTCTGCCAGTTTTAACGCGCGATTTTTATCATTTGCTTGAGGTAAATAACGTGGAACAATAAGCTGAGACTGCGCTTGATAATCAAATGGGCTATCAAGCATCAATTTCTTCGCACTTTGTAAACCTAGATGCTGAGCAAAGTGGTCAAAACTATTATCTACAGCCAAAGTTGCCGAGGTAAAAATCCAACCAGCCCCTGACTCTTTCACTACGGCACTAAATTTGTCACTTACGGTTAACGGTGTTTGATGCAGCACTACACTTCTAGGCGTAGTTTCATACCAAAAACTCATACCGTAAGCTTCAACATTTGCCATGACGTCATACTGAGAAAGTAAGTTTACTGCGCGATCAAAACAATTATCTATCGCTTCATTTCTTGAAACACACAGTTTTATCACTTGATATAGAAAGTCTAAATCAATTTTTAGGTTAGCGAATTTTTGTTGAAATTGAACTTGTTTATATTTTTCTCGCCAATTACCGCGTTCAGGATCGTAATTAAATAATAAACGGAATTCCTGACAGGTTTTTTGAAGTTTTTCGGCTGCCCGGCCTAGTTGCTTAACATCGGTCAAACTACTTCGGTATATTTGTAATACGTCGGTGCATAAATCAACAAGTTGTTTGCTAGAAAAAGCCTCACCAAAATACTCACTAGCGATATCACCAATTTGGTGTGCTTCATCGAAAATCATTACCTGCGCTTTAGGGATCAACTCACCGAAGCCAGTATCTTTTAATGCCATATCAGCAAAAAACAAATGATGATTTACTACAATAATGTCAGCGTCACTGGCTTTTTGACGTGCTCTAACTAGGTGGCATGCTTCATAATCAGGACAGTCTCTTGCCAAACAATTATCTAAAGTGCTAGTTACTAAAGGAAAAATACTAGAGTCTTCACTGACATTAACTATCTCGCCAATATCGCCACTTTGCGTACCATTTGCCCAGGTTTTTACTTTAACCAAATCTTGCAACATTTGCGCATCAAGTTGGCCCCGACTATCTTGGTATTGCGCTAAACGGTAGTTACATAAATAGTTTGCACGACCTTTTAATAAAGCAACTTGTGCATTACTCGCCAGTGCCTTCTTTATTAAAGGAATATCTTTGTGAAATAGCTGCTCTTGCAAGTTCTTAGTCCCGGTTGAGACTACGATTTTTTTAGGCTTTTTTGGATTCAGCGCTAAAAAGGCAGGGATCAAGTAAGCAAAGGTTTTTCCGGTTCCCGTTCCTGCTTCAACGATAAGTGATGATTCCTTATCAATGGCATGGGCAACATCAAGTGCCATATCAGTTTGCGCCTGGCGTGGAGAGAAACCGGTAATGGCTTTAGCTAAAGCACCATCATTGGCAAAGGCTTTACTGACACTAGAGGCTGAACTATTAGTAGGGGCTGTCATGAATATAAAGTAAATATCGGCAACGTTGCTTAAAGATAGTTAATACCATCATTAAGCGAATAGGAATAGCTAAGAATTATACCTATATTCATGCTCTTTACTAGCGCTTTGCTAAATGCGTCACTTGCTTTTATCCTTTAGGAATTTTATTAGATAATCCCCTCATTTAGGGCAATTAATACAGCGCGCGTTCTATCTCGGGTATTTAATTTTGCCAAAGTATTAGAGACATGATTTTTTACTGTGCCTTCAGCCAAAAAAATACTTGCAGCAATTTCTTTATTAGAAAAACCTCCCGCCATTAATTTTAGAATTTGACCTTCTTTTTCTGATAACTTGTCTAATACTGGTGAGATATCAAAACCTTTATTTATTTGTTTCATCACCACGGGTTCAGCAACAAAACCACCTTCTGAAAGTGTTTTTACCGCGTTGACTAGCTTTTCTAGAGACACATCTTTCAATAGAAAACCATTAGCGCCAGCTTGTAAACTTTGCATGAATAATTCGCTATCATCAAAAGTGGTCAGCATTAGAATAGGTAATGAATTACCTTGCGCTCTTAAAATTTTCACTAATTCAATACCTGACAATTTTGGCATGCGTATATCAAGTAACAGTACATCGGGCTGTTGTTCGCTAAGTTTTAGCTGTGCTTGTTCTCCATCTTCTGCTTGCCAAATAATGTTAATATCATCACTTAACGTTAATAAACCTGCGATACCTTGCCTGACCAATTGTTGATCATCAACCAAGGCAACATTAATAATTTTATCAGCTATGTTTTTTTCTTGCTTCGTTTGTAGAGTATTTTTAATGCTATTTTCAGTCATAGTTATCTTCCACTTGAATTTTTAAGATACAGCCTGTAAATGTAGGTATCAGTTCAACTATGCCTTTAAAGTCAGCTAAACGTTCTTGCATGCCTATAAGGCCACTACCTAATTGCTGTTCTAATTTTTTATTTGACTGATAGTCTGACTGAAGATCTGACTGCCTGCTTGAGTGTTCTGTAGAGTTCACTACGCCATTATCAGACAAATACAGACTCAGTTGTTTATCTTTTTTCTCGGCTGATAGGGTAAATTGATTTGCCTTACCATGGCGTATGGCATTGCTCACTCCTTCTTGTAAACAAAACATTAATTGTTGCTTTAACGAGAGTGCATTTATTTCAGGCGAAGATTCTACCTTCAGTTGACATTCGGGTAACTGTTCAATAAGACTTGATAACTTATCTACTAAGTCAAACTGCTCTTCACTGCGCATTTCTTTTACCACTTCCCGCACGTCTGATAGTAAATTTTTCGCATGAGCAAGGTTTTGCGCTAACAAAGGTTTAAACTCATCAGGGACTTTGTGACGACTTACTTCAAGGTTTAGCGCTAAAGCGGTTAACTGATGACCAATTACATCATGTAAATCTCTTGAAATTCTCAAGCGCTCTTTACGTTGTGATGATTCTTTTAACATAAAACGTGCAGCCAATAACTCTTGATTAATAGCGCTAAGATCTTCTTTTGCTTTTACTTCTCGTAAGTTACTTTCAATGGCAGAAAAGCCAAATATTTGCAGCATAAAATAAATAATGACATGAAAAAGTGTATTTAAAATATGACCATCATATTTTAGGAAAAAGTGCGCCGCCGTAATAGCAATCATAATGTACATGGCTTGACGCCGACTGAACCTTGACGGTAATTGCGTGGCAATAAGCACTAATAAAATAGGTGCAATATCGTAGTTATCATATTTAACTAATACCAGTACTAAAATCACTTGGCATAACAATATGAACTTATCTCGCCTTGGAAAAACGCCAGATTTACAAGATATTATCCAAGCAAAAGACATATAAAAGATAAGAAATGCTAGCAATTTAAGGAAGAATACTGGCCCTATAGTTAAGTTATTCAACGATAAGAAACAGATAACTGACCAAGTCAAAAAACCAGAAAAGTGTAATAACCAGTCTTTATGTAAATGCTCTGGAATAAATGACTTTAACATAATTATATTTTACCAAAATGACTTATAAATGAGAAAACGCTGTAGCGTTATTAGTTAGCTAAGACTATAGCGCTTATTAGGGTCTATTGATCTTTCGAGATTACTTTACAGCAGCTTGAATTGAATAAATTTTAATCCTGAAAGATCAACAGCATCTCAAGGTTATCATTTGAATCTTAAAACAATTCTATTTGAATTTCTGTTTTTTCTTCTACCGTGAATTTAGCTTCTTGGTATTCTGGGCGACCAAATCTACCAACATTATTACTATAACCGTAACCTTCTTTTGGAATGCCGATGAAATTAAAATCTAGTTTTTGGTTACTGTTTTCGTCTTGATAGATTTTAATGGCATATTCGCCTGCAGGAACGTCTTTAAAAACGACTTTTTCCTGTTCATTATCAGCTTTAACTCTTGAGCCAAAACTGGTTATTCCTTGGTTAAATGCGTCTGGTCCTGAATATAAACCTACCATTATATGACCTTTACCTTGGCTTACATCACTAATATTTACTGTTAAGTCTGCCGCATGGGCTTGCTGGCTCATCACTGCGATTAACGCTAATGAGTTAATTGCAGCCAATGCTAAGCTAGTTACTGAGAAAGAGACAATTTTTTTAATAAGCATAATATTTTCCTTTGTTTTATTGATGTTATAATTTGAGCTGTGCTCGTCAGGAGCGGCTTAGCAAAACATGTTGCTGAGCTATGTTGTTTCGACAAGGTAATGATAGGTAATATCGCTCTTAGCTACAGGTGCCAAAAGTCATCTTTTTATTACGTCGTTTTCATGACTTTTGGCATACAATTAAAAACCTATAACCTATCGCTGCTTATCCCCATTAAATTAATTAAGCTTGTAGCTTCAATTTTAAGATAAACAATGATAATAAATGTTCAAAAACTAGGCACTTGATTGAGTAATAGCTGGCTATTACAATTGAAAGCAACGAAGTTATTGGATATTTAATTAATTGTCTCTTAGCGCAACCGTTACTGGCAGACGCATAGCTTTTATCGCTGGCAAAAGACCACCTAATAAACCAATAACTATAGAGAAAAGTAACGTTTGAGTAATTAAGCCAATGGATAGCTCAAAATTGAACATCATTTGACTTAAGTTATTGGCATCTTGGGTTGATGCTGTCCAGCCATCAAAAATAAAGTACAAAGGTAGAATTCCCAGTAACGCACCAATGACAGCAATCAATAAAGCTTCTGTGAGAATAGAAAATGATATAGCAAAAGGACTAAAGCCTATCGCTTTATGGGTAGCTATTTCTTTGCTACGGCTAGCGATAGTGGCATACATGGTATTTAGTGCTGCTATCATAGCGCCAAGTGCCATAATAAATGCCACTGGAAAACCAATCCAACGTATTAACCGAGTTAAATTTTCAGCTTGGCTAGCAAAAAATTGTTTTTCATACATTATGCGTACATTTAAGCGTGGATCATCTTGCCACGCTTGGTTAAGTTTAATTATATCTGTATTAGCTTTAAGTGCTAATCGAACAGATTGTAAGGTGTTTCCCCGCTTATAATCACTTTGTACCATTCCAATATCTGCCCATAACTCAGACTCAAAAACACTATTGTTATCGGTAAATATACCGCTAATCAGCCAACGTGCACCACCAAGGGTAATGGTAGAGCCGACAGTCAATCCTGAAACTTTTCTAGCGATTGCTTGTCCAATAATGACTTGTCGTAAACCCGTTTTAAATTTTTCGCCTGCGATGATGTTAAAGTTGGGTCGAAAGTTGTAAGTGTTTTTACTAATGCCTCTTAATGCTAATTTTTCAATGTGCTTTTCACCTGATTTATCAATATGACTCATTTCTGCATTAACAAACATTTCCGCAGAAACCAGTGCTTGGTTATCAGTATTTTTCAGCACTTGCGCGTTATTTGCTAGAATATTGACTTCGGCTGGAAACATAACACTTTGTAATTCCGACACTGCACCGGCGCGCATCACAATCAAGGTATCATCAAGCCCCGTTCTCTCTAACGTTTTAACCATACCTTGCGTCATGGCTAACACAGATAAAATTACCGCGGCAACACAGCCTATACTCAAGATACTTACCGATGAAGCAATAGCTCTATGCGGAAAGCTTTTCAAATTGATGGTTGCTAAAGCCACTGCTTGCTTAAATTTAGCTCCGCTATTATTGATTAACTGAACCATTATGCTTTTGCTCCTAAGGTATTACTTATAGTTAAACGCTTTAGAGTTAAAGCGGGTAGTAAACTGCACAGTGTCGCGGCAAGAAATACCAGTAAAGTTACATTGAGATAATGGACGTTATCAATGGCTATGCCAGGAAGAAAGTCAGTAAATAAGTGGCGAACATAAACTAAGCATAACTGCGCAGATATGCAGCCTAAAAGCGCCCCAAGTGCTAACAGAAAAAATGACTCTAAATAAACCTGAGCAATCAAAAATCGGCTAGAGAAACCAAGTGCTTTCATCATGGCACTTTCATTTAAACGTTCTCGATTACTCTGTATCATGGTATTACAGACAATTAACAACAAGGTAAAAAATACGGCAATAACAACTAATTTAATAACCATAGCCATATCAACAAACTGTTGAACTCGCTCTTTAATGAATACTTGCTCGGTAGTTGTCCTTGTTGCGCCATTAGAATTGGCAAACAACTTATCGATTCGCTGACTTACCTCATCTACATCGGCTTGCTCATCTACTTTTGGTGTTAACCAACTCACCATATAACGCGCATAAGCACGGCTTTTATCAAAATAAGCATGTTGAAAAAATATTTGCTTTTCATTACTCGCACCATCTGCACTTTGATAGATGGCAGAAACCGTAAATTGCCAAGTAAAAATGCCCTCTCGATTCATCCAAATGGAAGAAATTAACGGTACTTTATCGCCAATTTTCCAACCATATTTATTAGCAATGGCCTGGCCTATAACTAACCCTGTGCGTGTTTTCTTCCATTGCTCAAGCTGACTGACAGGTATGTTATATTCATCAAACATTTCAAAATAACTGTTATGATCAACGGCTAATTGATTTGTTTCATCTTTGAAAAACCCACCAAACCAAGAGGCATAACTAACACTTTCAACGCCAGCAATAGCGATGATTTTTTGTTGGTAATTAATAGGTAATGATCGGGCAAGCGATATTTTATGGCTGGTAAGTAGCCGGTATTGATTATTGCTACTGACATTACTTGTTAACGCATGATTAATGCCAGCTAAAATGGAGAATAAAAAAAAGGCTATCATTACGGACAAGCAGGTTAAACTAAAGCGCGTTTTTTTACGAAAACTATTACGCCAAACTAGCTGAAATATGTTCATGAATTACTCCTCTAGCGCAGACAATTGGCTTTGCTTACTTGCATCAATGTACTGTTCTAAATCAATCACTCTGCTAGCATACTCACTAGCCCTTAAATCATGAGTCACCATGACAATAGTTTTGCCATGATTTTTATTCAGCGTGGTGAGTAAAGACAAAATTTCATCGGCAGTTTTTCTATCTAAATTTCCAGTAGGCTCATCACACAAAATAATTTTAGGATCACTGACAATGGCCCGAGCAATGGCAACTCTTTGCTCTTGACCGCCTGAAAGCTCTTTAGGAAGGTGATTTGCACGTTCCTCCATACCAACTAAACGCAGTGCTAAACTGGCATGTTGCTTTCGTTGCTTGTTATTTAGTGGCGTTAATAACAAAGGTAACTCAACATTACCTTGCGCTGTGAGCACAGGTAATAAATGGTGTGATTGAAAAACAAAACCAATATTTTCAGCACGCCATGTTGATAGTTTTCCCTCTGATAAGGTATCAATTCGCTGCTCACCAATAATAACACTGCCTGATGTAGGTAAATCTAAACCACCGATTAAATGCAACAATGTACTTTTACCTAAACCTGATGGTCCCATTAACGCGACAAACTCACCTTCTGCTATCGATAAATTAAAATTTTCATGTACAACAACATTGTTATTACCTTTCTGATAACTTTTATTTATTTGCTTTAATTGAATGGCTATTTTATTTTGATTTTCCGTTTGCATAATTTTTACCTAATGACTTGTTAGTTACTTGTGGTTGCTTGTAAGTAACTTGATGAGTTACTTACAAGCTATCTGGTACAGCGTTTAATATTTTTAAGGCTCTTTATTAGCTTTTTAAAAAACTGACCTTTACCCCCATATCCGGTAATATTCTTGCGTCTGTGGTATGTAACTTAACGCGAACTTTGATACTGGCTTTTTGCCTATCGGCTGTTGGGATAACAGCAATAACTTCACTCGATATCTGCCAATTAGGGTATGCGTCTAATGTTGCGATGGTTTTTTGATTAGCGTGAACTCGATTGATGTAACTTTCAGCAACCTCAACTTCTATTTCTAATGAACTCATATCAACAATAGTGCCGACTCCCGTTCGAATAAAGCCACCACCTGAAGAGCCAGAGGAAATAAGCTCCCCTACTTGAGCATTTTTACTGATAACAACACCGTCAAACGGCGCACGGATTTTGTGTTGCTCTAATTGGTATTGGGCAAGAGCAACTTTCTGCGTACTTAAATCAATTAAGGCTTTCTTATTCGTTAATTGCGCAGCAATTTTTTCAGTAGTAAAACGACTGTCATCAAGAAATTGTTCACTAATAAGTGATTTGTTAAAGAGGATCTGTTGACGTTCAAGACGCTGCAACTCATGTTGATGTACTATATTAAGCTCATGAAAACGCGCGGTATTAGCCGTTAAGTCAGCTTGTGCTAGTTGATAGGAAATCCTAGCTTGCCTATCATCTAGTTCAGCTATTATTTGCTCACGTTGAACTCGCTGACCTTCTTCAATATTTAACTTATTTAGCTTGCCGGTTACACGTGATGATACCGTTGCAATGCGCCGAGCAACTATATGTCCGCTTGCATCAAGCACTGAAGCGTTAATAATGTTATCTGTCGATTTTTTTAGATGGTTATTGGCTTTTGAAACTTCCCCTGTGCTAATAACAACATTAGCGGTCAAGGTATCTTCTTGCTTATCAGCGTCAGCTATTTGAGTCTCTTTACTGGCTGACGTTAGCTCTGTCTTACTTGGCTGGTATGCTGCTTGAATAACAAAAGCGCCACCAAATAATGAAAAAATCAAGATGAGACTTAATAACACTTTCGCGATTAATGAAGAGAAAAGAGTATTGCTATGAGCAATACTTCGGTCAATGGTGAGTTGTTCAATATCTAGATTACGGGGCATTATATTCTCCTAATAGGTTAAGAGAATGATAATAATTGTCAGCTTAGCTAAACAGTGCCAAAAGTAATTGTTTTAAGTTCGTTAACGGGTGACTTTTGGCTATTCAGACCTAAGTAACTTGAAGGTGCTCATTTTATGTTGCTTAGTTATATATACCCTACGCATATAAATCGAGGTGCTTAGGTTTATTATTTTTCTGATCAGTCTTTTCATCTGACTCTGACGCCTTGTCATCGCTGTTATATCCAACTTCTTGCTTAGCATGCTGATCTTTTTTTGTATTCTGTTCCGCCTCTTGCTGTTGGGAGTGGTATTGGTCGTCTTCTTTGGTAAAGTAATACTCATGGTTTTCAAGATGATCGGGATCTTGACTAAGTTTAGCGTTAGCCGCTTCTTTTAGCAGTGCTTTAACCTTTAAGCTAGCCGGCTTAATAGGTACAGGAACTACACGTGTTAGTTGAGTAGTAAATATATCCATCTCTAATTCCTACGCAGTTTAAAATCACTTAAAAACAAGTTGTACTACCTTATTATCGACTATTCACTCATAACCTTTAGTATTGGTTAATCTGACGATAATTTGGAATGACTAAAGAAAATACTTAACTTGGTAGTAATAATATTATTCTTCAACTTACTGGGAGCTAATTGGTTGAATGAAATTTAAATATTTATTTATCTATCAAACAGATAATTTTGACATTTTGACATTTTGATTAGATCTAAAACAATTATTTAATATAATTAAAGCTAATTCAGTTAATTTATACTTTAAGAGTTTTGTAATTTCAACACAACATATAGCGCTTCAGCTTGTGATTCAGTTTTTGATATTTTAACGCAGTCATCCATAATTTATTGGTCATAATTAAGGCTGATTACTTCATCTATGACATCATAATCGGCGTGTGATTCTAGAGTAAACCTTATTGATTTTTCCATCATTTACCCTTAAACAGATAGAGTTTTTCTTGCCTAAAAAGAGTAATTACTTTGTGTTTTTAGCCCTGTGATCAGTATATTTCGGATAGGGTCTGGTTAGTTACCATCTATTGTTTTTAGGAAATAAAAAGAGTATAACAAATAACTTTATGCTCTTACGCTAACGTTCCCCTCGCTACCTTTAACTCATTGAATATTCTATTTACGACAAACAGCACGATAAAGGCAAAACATATTTCTTCCATGGGAAAGCCTTTATTATGAATCTTATCATTTCCATTTGAGTTAGATGTTTAAAACAAATAACACAAAATAAATGAGGATTATTCATACCGATTAATGTTAATTGAATTACTTATTTATTTATCCTTATTTTATTCACATTTGCTCTGTAAACTAGGCACATACTCAGATAAAATCAAAGGCTAAACCATGAAGAAACTAAAATCGCTTTGGACAAAAGCAAGCACTAAAACATTGAGGATTTTAGTACCTGAGTTAGCTTTAAAAGTAGCAAGAAATGCGCTATTTAAACCGAAGAAAAAACCTTCGAATTGGCCAAAGCATGTTAAGAAATTTGATGTTAAAACACGCTATGGGCAACTAAATGCTTACCGATATGGAGAAGGTAAATGTATTTGGTTAATACACGGATGGTCTGGTAGTGCCTTTGATTTTTGGCCGTTGATGCAAAAACTTGCTGAACAAGGTTATTCAACAATTAGTTTTGATTTCCCTGCCCACGGCAACAGCAAAGGAAAGTTCAGTAACTTACAACAAATGATCAAAGTCTTTGATGATGTTTCTGCTAACCTTTTTGAGCCGAACATGGTTATCGCTCATGGTATTGGAGCATCAGCAATAGCTAACAGTAAATGGTTCACAAGTTATGATAAAGATCTTTTATTGATATCCCCTATCTTAGATATCTATCAGTTTCTACAAAACCGAGCATACCATTCAGGGTTTGATGAAGAGTTATTAAATCAATCTATTATTGATATCTCTAGGCGTGAAAGGATGCCAATAGCAGAGCTTTGCACAATCACTAAGCTTAACGCTTTTGTTGGTCAACTTAAAATTATTCATGATACTCAAGATGACCTTGCTCCCTTTACTATGACTGAAAAGTTTACCTTGTCATCAAAAACAACTTTAGTAACGACTAACAAGCTTGGACACAAAAAAATATTACACTCGAGAAAAGTCCTCAACGTAATAGAATCATTCGATTTATCAGCGACCAAGGACGATCTGTTGTTAGAGAATGTTAGCTGATAGGTACATAGCGAAAACCCGCACCATAGGTTGTTTCAATAATATTATTTTCAATATTGAGTGAACGAACCTTCTTTCGAATATTTTTAATATGACTATCAATAGCTCTATCTGAAATATCTCGTTCGTTCTTATAAGCAAGCTCAATTATTTGCTCTCTAGAGTATATTCTACCTGGTTTTTGCATAAGTAGATTAAGTAAAGAGAACTCTAAATTTGTTAACTTGGTTTCTTTATTATTAAACTTTAAAAAGAAACCGTTTTTATCTAACTTTAATCCTGTCGTTTCTTGGTTATTTACTATACCTGAGCGCTTTAAAATGGCTTGAATACGAAGCATCAATTCTTTAGCGCTAAAAGGCTTGCAAACATAATCATCAACACCAGCTTGCAAACCAGAAATTCTGTCATTCTCTGTTTTTTTAGCGGTTAACATAATAATTGGTATATCAGAAAACTCTCTGATTTCTTTACAGCACTGAACACCGTCTTTAACGGGAAGCATTACATCTAAAAGAATAATATCTGGCAACTCTTCTTTTACCGTCTCAATAACCATTTCACCGGAATTTAAGACAATAGGTCTGTAGCCCTCACGTATAATATACTTGGCCACTTGCGCTGCAATTTCTCTCTCATCTTCAACAACTAAAACTTTTACCATAACCTGCTATTTCAATATCCTTTACTGAACGATTTCGGAATAAAATAATATTAACCATAAAACAAAAAATTAAACCATGCATTTCACAACGTCTAAGTTTTAACTTATGTATTTTAAGTTGAACAACCACTTTTTCTATAGATTAAAATAGCAGAATTACAATGAAAATTCTGTAAATATATTAAATGACTAAAAATTTTAATCCTGAATATCAAGACGGTAATAGTTAGAGAATAATAACTCAGGAAAAAGAAAGTGATACACATACAAATAGACTTCGACGTAATATAAAACCAGTCAAAATATCAGCTTCACTTATAAAAATATAAACCTAGAGAATCTTAATAAAGGTGCGTTTTACACTGTAAAACGTAAGGGGCATCCCGAACATTATCATTCCAAACGATATTAACTAATACTCTATTTGTTCATCGTGTCATTCTAATTTATAGAGTAATAACTTTAAGTTATCTCTATAGAACAAATAGTAATAAAAAAAACTTATTTATTACTTGCAGCTATCTTAATTAACCAGTAGTGTAAATAGCAGTTAAACAAATTACTTTTTTAGTGTTGTTCAGTTCAATTTACAACAACATTAAGTTTATTGATTAAAAACATTACACCTTGAAAATACAACAGAGAATTTAAAAATGATTATTAACCTGAATCGCCGACATCACCATCATCATTACAAGTAGCCCATTCAGCGTTAATAGCAAAAACACTGAAGGGCGAAGGCCTTTCAGTGGACTTAAGTAAACATTTATATCAGCAACATTAAGCTTTTATAACAAAAAATGTCATTACTAAACCCCCGAAAGAGTCTTTACTCTCTCGGGGGTTTTTCGCATTTTAGCGCACTAGAAATTGTATATACATGCCGAATTTTAAAGATTAAGACAATAGGAATTACCAATATGAGCACATCAGAACCACGTTTACGCATTGCCATGCAAAAGTCAGGTCGCCTTAGTGAAGACACCCAGAAACTACTTAAGCTTTGTGGGCTGAAATTGAACCTGAGCGATAGAAGGTTATTAGCTCATGTTAGTAATATGCCAATTGATATCATGCGTGTTCGCAGTAGTGATATTCCAGGTTTAGTGATGGACGGTGTGTGTGACTTGGGCATAGTTGGTGATAACACGCTTGAAGAAGAAGAGTTAGATCGCCAATTAAAAGGCAATAAGTCTGAATACATTCGCACTACTTCATTAGATTTTGGTGGTTGTCGTTTTTCAATTGCTATGCCTGAAGAATTTGAATACACAGGCTTAGCTTGTTTAGACGGCTTACGTTTTGCTACAACTTACCCGCAATTATTAAATCGTTTTGCTAAAGCGAATGGTATTAACGTGGAGTTTTGTTTGTTAAAAGGCTCTGTTGAAGTAGCACCTCGTGTCGGTTTAGCCGATGGTATTTGTGACTTAGTTTCAACTGGCGCAACACTTGAGGCCAATGGCTTAAAAGAAGTGGCTGAAGTTTTCCGTTCAAAAGCGTCACTGATCCAGCGAGCTGACTCATTAGGTGAAGAAAAACAGGCCATTTTAGATACCTTGATACCGCGTATTCACGGCGTAATGAAAGCCAAAGAAAGCAAGTACATAATGCTACACGCACCAAAAAACAAAATAGCTGAAGTTAGCAAATTAATGCCCGGTACTGAAACACCTACTGTTTTACCACTGGCTGGGCTTGATGACATGGTTGCTGTACATGTCGTTGCAACAGAGACTTTTTTCTGGGAAACCATGGAGCAATTGAAAGCCTTAGGCTGCCACTCTATTCTAGTGATGCCAATCGAAAAGATGATGGGCTAATACGCGTCATAATTGTAATTTCAGCTGCATTGTCAGCGTTGTTCGTTACCGTCACTTAGCGCACTAAGCTCAGGCAACTCACAACTTGACGGCTTTGCTGAAGTCACAATTATTTAGCGTATATTGACTGCTTATTATATGCAGTAAAAATTGAAATATTAATACCGAGAAAAATTATGATTAATCAACTAATCAATTGGCAAGAATTATCAGAGCAGCAACAAAAATTAGCACTTGCTCGACCAGCAATAGCAGATAGCTCGTTATTATCAACGCAAGTTGCTAATATTATTTCGCAAGTAAAAAATCAAGGCGATAAAGCTATTTATGCGTTAACTGAACAGTTTGATGGTATTGCACTAACCACCTTATCTGTAACGCCTGAGCAAATTAGCAAAGCGAAATTAGCGCTTACTGATAAGCGTTTAAAAGCGATTAACACCGCATATCAACAAATCAGGGCATTTCACAGCGCACAACAGCCTACTGATATTACAGTTGAAACTACGCCTGGCGTTAAATGCACGCTAAAGACTGAAGCGATTGAAAGTGTTGGTCTATATATTCCTGCAGGCTCTGCACCATTGCCATCAACGGTATTGATGTTAGGTGTTCCTGCTCAGCTTACCGGCTGTAAACGCACGGCACTAGTTTGTCCGCCAGATAAAAATGGTCAATTAGCAAATGAAGTATTAGTAGCTGCAGATCTTTGTGGTATAAGTGAAATATATACCGTAGGTGGTGCACAAGCTATTGCTGCTCTTGCTTATGGCACACAAAGCATACCTGCAGTAAATAAAGTTTTTGGCCCCGGTAATCGCTATGTTACTGAAGCTAAAACCCAATTATCACAGCAAGTTCCTGGTTTTGCTATTGATATGCCAGCCGGTCCTTCTGAGGTATTAGTAATAGCAGATGAGCAAGCAAATCCTGCATTTATCGCTGCTGATTTATTATCACAAGCAGAGCATGGTACTGATAGCCAAGTGATACTTCTTAGTGATAGCGAGTCATTAATTACACGAGTATCTAAAGAATTAGAAAAGCAATTATCTACATTATCTCGACGTGAAATTGCCGAAAAAGCATTAACCCAGTCTCGCTTGATCCTAACTAAAGATTTAGTACAAGCTGTTGAGGTATCTAATGAATACGGCCCTGAGCACCTAATTATTCAGACTGAGGATGCACCAACCTTGCTTGCTAGTTTACGTAATGCAGGTTCAATTTTTGTTGGTGCTTATACGCCTGAATCTGCTGGTGATTATGCTAGCGGTACTAACCACGTATTACCTACTTATGGCTATTCTAAGGTGATATCAAGTTTATCACTGGCAGATTTTTCTCGTCGTTACACAGTGCAAGAAATTACCAAAACAGGTTTGGCAAGTTTAGCTGAATGTATTATTGAGTTAACTGATGCCGAAGGCTTGGATGCACATCAGCGCGCTGTGACTATCCGACTAGAAGAAGGCGCATAGTCATGACCTTATCAGCAAGTAGTAGCTTAATAGAGAAGTTAGCAAGAGAAGAGTTGGTCGATATGGTGCCATATCAATCAGCAAGGCGTCTATTTGCCAGCGGTGATAATGAGCAAGCGAATAGCAAAACATGGCTTAATGCTAATGAGGCTCCTGGGCAAGGTAAATATCAATTAAATAGTGAAAATATTAATCGATACCCTGACTTTCAACCACAAGCACTGTTAAATGCTTACAGTAATTATTGCGGTGTACCTACAGGTAATATACTTGCTACACGTGGCGCTGATGAAGGCATAGAATTAATCATTCGTAGCTTTTGTCGTGCTTATCAAGATAGCATTTTAATATGCCCGCCGACCTACGGTATGTATGCCATTAGTGCAGAAAATCATGGCGCTGGCATTGTTAGTGTTCCCTTGATTAATTCTCCACAAGCTAAGTGTCAACTAGACCTTGAAGGGTTAAAAGCGCAAGTTGGTAAAGTTAAAGTCGTGTTTTTATGCTCGCCAGGTAACCCAACGGGTAATACCTTACCGCAGGCACAAATTCAAGCAGCAATCGAGCTATTTAAAGATAGTGCTATCGTTGTTGTTGATGAAGCCTACTATGAATATACCAATTCAACTTTAACCTCAGGAGCAGATGCTGAGCAGGTAAATACTAAACTTATAAATCAATGCGATAACGTGATTGTACTAAGAACGCTATCAAAAGCATTTGCCTTAGCGGGTTTACGTTGTGGTTTTACCTTAGCAAATAAAGAAATAATAACCTTATTAAGTAAGGTTATTGCGCCTTACCCAATTGCTGCACCTGTTGCAGAAATCGCCAGCCAAGCGTTAAGCAATGATCTAGCTATTATGCAAGCTAGAGTAAATAGCACCAATATATTACGAGAACAATTAAATACTTGGCTAAATCAGCAACACTGGTGTAGCGATGTTTTCCCTAGTGATGCGAATTTTGTTTTATTTCGCTGTAATAACACTGATGATAAAAGCAAAGTATTTAATCACTTAGTAGATAACAACATCTTAATCCGCGATCAATCAAAGCAACAACAACTTGAGAATTGCCTTCGCATTAGCATTGGCAGTGCCGAAGAACTTGAACAACTGAAAAAGCTATTAATCACATTGTAATTAAAAAAGTAGCGCTGCATATAAGGTAGCGAGACACTGATAATGAAGAGCATTTTATGAGTAATACCCAAGAGAAAATATTATTTATCGACCGTGACGGTACATTAGTTGAAGAGCCAATTAGTGACAAGCAACTTGATACCTTAGAAAAGTTGGTTTTTGAACCGAATGTCATCGCTGAATTACTTAAACTGCAAGCGAAAGGTTTTAAGCTTGTTATGGTTTCAAATCAAGATGGCCTAGGAACGACAAGCTTCCCACAAGCTGATTTTGATTTACCTCATGACAAAATGATGGAAATATTTAGTTCTCAAGGCATAGTATTTCAAGATGTATTGTTATGCCCTCATTTTGATGAAGATAACTGTAATTGCCGTAAACCAAAACTAGGCCTAGTAAGCGATTACTTACAGCAAGGTCGCGTAGATTTTACTAATTCATATGTTATTGGCGATAGAGAAACAGATATGGGACTTGCTGCTAACATGGGTATTGTTGGTATCAAATATAATCGCGAAACATTAGACTGGGCTAGGGTTAGCGAGCAAATTATTACGCAGTTAGAACAACCGAGAATAGCCACGGTTACGCGTACGACTAAAGAAACAGATATAACGGTGACGGTTAATCTAGATAAAGCTGGTGATAGTAAAATAGACACGGGCTTAGGATTTTTTGACCACATGTTAGATCAAATAGCAACGCACGGTGGTTTTAGCTTAATCTGTAATGTTAGTGGTGATTACCACATTGATGAGCACCACAGCGTTGAAGATACCGCACTAGCTTTAGGGCAAGCTCTAAAACAAGCATTAGGCAATAAACGTGGTATTAATCGTTTTGGTTTTACAATCCCTATGGATGAATGTCGTGCTGAGTGTGCCATCGACCTATCTGGCCGTCCTTGGTTAGAGTTTGATGCCAACTTTACCAGTGACAACGTTGGCACTATGTCGACACAAATGGTGCCTCATTTTTTCCGTTCACTTGCCGATTCTATGTTAATTACTTTACATTTATCAACCAGTAAAGGAAATTGTCATCACCAAGTAGAAAGCTTATTTAAAGTATTTGGTCGTGCGTTAGGCCAAGCAATTAAAGTTGATGGCGACGCCATGCCAAGTTCTAAAGGGACCCTCTAATGGCACAGGTAATGACAAAAGGTACTTCAACCGCGATGAATGTCATCGTCGATACGGGCTGTGCTAATTTAGCTTCAGTTAAGTTTGCTGTTGAACGCTTAGGTTATCCAGTCACCATTACTGATGATATAGCCTTAATAAAAGCCGCTGATAAAGTAATATTTCCCGGTGTTGGTACAGCTAAACATGCCATGGCTAATATCAAAGCTAAAAATTTAGTCAGTGTATTACAAAACTTAACTCAGCCTGTTCTCGGCTTTTGTTTAGGCATGCAGTTAATGACAGAATCATCAACTGAAGATAACAATGCAAATTTAGTTCCTTGCTTAAATCTAATCCCCACTAAGGTTGAGCCACTAAAAGCAAAAGACAATAGATTGCCACATATGGGTTGGAATACACTCACACAAGTCAGTGACCATCCTGTTTTAAAAGGTATCAGTGCAGGTGATTACTTCTACTTTGTCCACAGCTTTGCTGCTCCAATAAGTGAATACACTGTTGCTAGTTGCACATACGGTAGTAACTTCTCCGCAGCCATTGCCAAAGATAACTTTATTGGCTGTCAATTTCATCCTGAGCGTTCAAGTACTTTGGGCAGTAAAATCATTCAAAATTTTCTAGAGTTAGACTCTACAGAACTTAAATTGGAGCAAGACAAGCTATGATGATCCCGGCAATTGACTTAATCGGTGGTGAAGTTGTTCGTTTGTATCAAGGCGATTACGCTCAAAAAACAAATTATCAATTCACCGTACAAGAACGGCAAGAATCCTATGCAAAGTCTGGTGCTACTGTTATGCACTTTGTTGATTTAGATGGTGCAAAAGATAGTACCAAGCGTCAACTAGAGACATTGAAAACAGTAGTAAAACACCCATCAATGACAATTCAAGTTGGCGGCGGTGTTCGCTGTGAAGATGATGTAAAACAACTACTCGCATTAGGCGCTGACCGTGTTGTTATTGGTAGTTTAGCGATTAAACAGCCAGAACGGGTCACCCAGTGGCTTAAGACATATGGCTGCGAAAAAATTGTACTAGCACTTGATATAAAAATTGATGCACAAGGCAATAAGACACTTCCTACTCATGGCTGGATTGAAGATAGTGGTGTTAATCTAGAAGATTTACTCGCTCAATATCAAGATGCAGGAATCAAACATGTGCTGTGTACTGATATTAGTAAAGATGGCACGTTAACGGGTACCAACGTCGATTTATATACTGAAGTATGTGCTAAGTATCCTGAAATTGACTGGCAAGCATCAGGCGGCATAGGTAGCTTAGATGATATTAAAGCACTCATTCCAACGGGTGTTAGTGGGGTAATATTGGGCCGTTCGTTACTTGAGGGTAAGTTTACCTTAGAAGAGGCCATTGCCTGTTGGCCGCAATCGTCATAAAAAGAATGTAAACGGTATTGTCGTCACTCTTCACGCCATCACTTATAAAACATAAGTTCAGGCGTTCATCATTTGACGGCTTTGTTTAAATCCATTTTATTTAGATTGAAGCTTAAATTGAAATCCAATTATAAAAAGTTGTGAAGTAAGGAATATGCTAAATGTTAGCTAGAAGAATAATTCCATGTCTTGATGTGCGAGATGGTAAAGTAGTTAAAGGCGTTCAGTTTCGTAATCATGAAGTTATTGGTGATATTGTGCCATTAGCTAAGCAATATGCTGAAGCCGGCGCAGATGAATTAGTTTTTTATGATATTACCGCAAGCTCTGATGGACGTGTTGTTGATAAAAGTTGGGTCAGTCGTATTGCAGAAGTCATTGATATCCCTTTTTGTGTTGCGGGCGGCATAAAAAGCGAAGCTGATGCTAAAGAAATATTAATGATGGGCGCTGATAAAATCAGTATCAATTCTCCAGCACTAAGAGACCCAGAACTTATTAGTCGCTTAGCTGACGTTTTTGGTCAACAGTGTATTGTTGTTGGTGTTGATAGTTTTTATAACAAGGATGCTAACGATGGTAAAGGTGAGTATCAGGTTTACCAATTTACCGGTGATGAAAAACGAACTCAAAAAACAGGTTGGAAAACCTTTGACTGGATTGAAAAAGTAGTCAGCTTAGGCGCAGGTGAAATAGTATTAAACTGCATGAACCAAGACGGTGTTCGTCAAGGTTATGATATTGAACAACTAAAACAAGCGAGATCCGTTTGTAACGTACCTTTAATAGCCTCTGGTGGTGCTGGTACGATAGAGCACTTCAGTGATGTTTACCTACAAGCTGATGTTGATGGCGCACTAGCCGCATCAGTATTTCATAAAGGTGTTATTGCTATTAAAGATTTAAAGAAGTATTTAAAAAATCAAAACATTGAGGTAAGACCATGTTAGTAAATCAAGAAAATATCGCTGCGTTAGCATGGGAAAAAATGGACAATTTAATACCTGCTATTATTCAACACGCTGCAACAGGGGCAGTATTAATGCAGGGTTATATGAACCAAGCATCATTAACGGCTACCTTAGAGACAGGTAAAGCTACTTTTTATAGCCGCTCAAAACAAGCGTTATGGGTTAAGGGCGAAACTTCAGGCAACTTTCTAGAAGTTAAACAAGTCTTAACAGATTGTGATAACGATAGTTTACTCATTGCTTGTGAACCTATTGGTCCAAGTTGTCACTTAGGCACTGAATCTTGTTTCCCAGAGCAAAAACTTACTCAGCAAAACTTTCTCAGTCAACTTGAACAAGTCATTCAGCAGCGTAAAGATGGTGATCCTAAAGAGAGTTATACCGCTCACTTGTTCTCTCGTGGCACTACTAAGATGGCACAAAAAGTAGGTGAAGAAGGGGTTGAAGTAGCCCTTGCTGCGGTAGCTGAAACGAAAGAAGATCTGCTAGGTGAATGTGCTGACTTGTTTTACCACACTCTAGTATTGCTAGCGGATCAAAAAATTGAGCTCAGTGAAGTGATGGAGGTATTGCAAGAACGTCATAACAAATAATAACTCCCTGAAAATTAATAACCGTTTAAGCTTCTTTGCTAAATATCTGCATCCTTGTTATCTTTAATACAACAAGGATGCTTTTATTTAACACCAGCAATGTAGTTTCAATTAAACGGCGTTCTTTATGGCAAAATCATCTTCTGGCTTTTCTCGCGAGCCATTCATTACAGCACTACTTATCGTTACTCTTTTTTGTATCACACAATATTCCTATGCCAGAAAAAATAGTGTTCTTATCTATATTCGTGATGATGTTTATATTGATTACCTACAATTTGTCGCTGACAGAGATATTAGTTTAATAGATAACTTCTCAGGGAAAAATATCCGCCGTGATGTAGTAGATATGATTATTGCTCAACAGGCGCTCAAGCTCGGTGGCTTTGACCATCGATTCAGTTATGCTCCTGGTAAGGTTAACTTTCGTAACACTAAAATGTTGCAAAATGGCAAGTTACTCATTAGTTTTGATTCTTACTGGAAACAAGATGCACTACCACTTTCCGATAAGGTTTATATTTCTGACGAAGTGATCCGAAATGGCGAGTATGTCGCTGGTATTTATACCAGCCCTAAGAATAAAAAAACACTTTCCGTAAAAAAACTAAGCGATCTAAAAGGGCTTACAGCTATATCGACCCCTAAATGGAAAACTGACTGGCATACTCTGCAACGGTTACCGATTAAAAAATTAACTAGAGAAGACTCTTGGCTATCTATGGTACGTATGGTTGATATTCAATGGGTTGATTTTATCTTGATGCCATTTAACTCAACACCCGATAGAAGTTTCACTATGAATAAAGTTCACCTTATTCCCGTTGATAATATTGGCGTGGTACTTAAAGATTCGCGCCATTTTGTAATTAGTAAATCGCATCCTAAAGGACTTGAGGCTTATCTGGCAATTAATAAAGGGCTAAAAATACTTCGACAAAAAGGTGCTATCGTAAAAGCATATCAACAAGCAGGTTTTTTCATCGATAGTAATATAGTCAAAATTATAAACCCATGATAAATTGTTATATCTCATAAACTTCTAATCCATCATAAGTTATCGAATTTGTTAATAGGATGTAGTAATATGCTTAGATATAATAAGAATTAACTCAAACTAGAATACTTTTATGATAATGATTGTCTCATTTGTAGGTAACCTACATAAGGCATCATAAGAAGTAGCTGTTAAGGGGTAACTATGTTTAAGCGTAGAGCGATTAAAAAATACGGTAATCAACTTTTACCAAAGTTACAGAAACGTTATGGGGAAAATACCTTCTATAATGCCAGTCAAGTTAGATCAACCATCTATCAGTGTAATTTTAATCCAAGTTACTTGCCGCTAGGTTATATACTTTTTCTTGATTCTTGTGAGCTAAACACTGTAATCACAACTGAATTCCCTAATTTATGTATTCGAAAGTATAAAGAAGAAATGAAAGATTACCTTAGCGAACGTAAGTACTACGGCTATTTAAAACTACTCAACGTTTAAAATTCTTATCAATATGACCTACTAATATGACAATAAAAACAACCTGGCAAACTAAACATTTTTCAGCTTTATCGCTTAATCAACTATATGATGTATTAAAATTACGCGTTGATGTTTTTGTTGTCGAGCAAACTTGTTTCTATCCCGACTTAGATGGTGATCAAGGTTTATTAGATAGACACCCTCAAACCATTCACCTTCTGGGATATCAAGCAGAGCAACTTGTAGCTTACTTACGTATTTTACCAAAAGGACAGAATTACTCAAACAATGTCAGCATTGGCCGAGTAGTGACGGCACCTCAAGCAAGAGGTTGTGGTTTAGGTAATGAGTTAATGACTCAAGGGGTAGCCTTATGCCTACAAGAGTTCCCTAACGAATCAATTAAGATTTCTGCACAGCAACATTTAAAAGTCTATTATCAAAAACATGGCTTCACTCAGGTATCAGAAATGTACCTAGAAGATGATATTCCTCACATTGCTATGATTAGAGAGTAAAATAAAAAGCAGACCATATAAATAGAATACAGCTATTATAGAAACAAAAAAACTCGCCTAAGCGAGTTTTTTTATAACTGAATTATTATAACTTAAGCTAATTGAGCTGATAATAATTGGTTAACTTTTTCAACAGCTTGAGTGCCATCAATAGTTAAATAGCTACAGTTACCTGATTTAGCTTCTGCTTGATAAAAGTCAACTAAAGGCTTAGTTTGCTCATGGTATATAGCTAAGCGCTTACGTACCGTTGCTTCTTCATCATCTGGACGAATAGATAAGTCATCACCTGAAACATCATCCTTACCTTCAATTTTTGGCGGGTTGTAAACAAGATGATAAACACGACCAGAGCCTGAATGAACACGACGGCCAGCCATACGTTCAACGATCACTTCATCTGGAACATCAAATTCGAGTACATGGTCAACAGAGATTGCATTTTCTTTCATTGCATCTGCTTGTGGGATAGTTCGAGGGAAGCCATCAAGTAAAAAGCCACCTTTACAATCATCTTGAGCTACACGCTCTTTGACTAAACCAATGATCAAATCATCAGAGACTAATTGTCCAGCATCCATTACCGCTTTAGCTTTATTACCAAGCTCAGAGCCTGCTTTTATCGCAGCGCGTAACATATCGCCCGTTGAAATTTGTGGAATACCAAATTTAGCCATTAAAAATTGGGCTTGTGTGCCTTTACCGGCGCCTGGAGCACCTAATAAAACAATGCGCATATTATGTAACCTTAATTGATGGTTGAAGTGTTAAAAGTAAATATTACCTTTATTCAATAGAATAATTTATCGTTTGATCGAACAAAGGTAATATTTCTTAGCTTTACAATCAGGTCGGCAGACACTATACAAGTTAGCCTATCTGCAAACAAGTAGTGAAAGGCGGATTGAACAAAAAAGGAGGTGTTTCATGCATGAAAACCTCCTTTTTAAGACTAAAGTATTATCAAAAACAAAGATTGATAATAAATAATTACTTAGTAAGACTAAGCATTAGTTTATTCAAACGTGAAACGAAGCTTGCTGGATCTTTTAAGCTACCACGCTCAGCTAACATAGCTTGTTCAAATAAAACTTCAACCCACTGGTTAAACATATCATCATCTTGCTCATCAGCCACATGCTTAACTAGAGCATGTTCACCGTTGATTTCAAAGATAGGTAAGGTATCAGGTACTTCTTGACCAACAGATGCCATTAGCTTAGCCATTTGGCTGCTCATGTCATCATCATCGGCAACAATACACGCAGGAGAATCCGTTAAACGCTGAGAAAGTTTAACTTCCTTCACTTTACCTTCTAAACTGCCTTTAATACGCTTAATAACGGAATCGAATTCTTTTTCAAGCTTCTCTTGCGCTTCTTTTGTTTCTGCATCATCCATGTCGCCAAGATCAAGACCACCACGAGTAACCGACTGTAACTGCTTACCATCAAACTCTGTTAAGTGACTAACTAACCACTCATCAATGCGCTCAGACATTAATAATACTTCAATGCCCTTCTTACGAAAAACTTCTAGATGAGGACTGTTCTTGGCTGCTTCAAAACTATCAGCTACAACAAAATAAACTTTATCCTGCCCTTCTTTCATGCGTTCAATATATGAAGCTAAAGAAACATTTTGAACTGTCGAATCTTCATGAGTAGACGCAAAACGAAGTAAACCGGCTACTTGTTCTTTATTTGATTGATCTTCAGCAGGTCCTTCTTTTAAGACTTGACCGAATTCATCCCAAAAACCTTGGTATTTTTCAGCATCCTTTTCACCAAGTTTTTCAAGCATTTTAAGTACACGTTTTGTACAGCCTTTACGGATAGCTTGAGTAACTTTATTATCTTGCAAAATTTCACGAGAAACATTTAACGGTAAATCATTTGAGTCTAACAAACCCTTCACAAAGCGTAGGTACGTAGGCATGAATTGCTCTGCATCATCCATAATAAATACACGCTGTACAAACAATTTCAAACCATGTTGCTTCTCACGGTTATACATATCAAATGGTGCTTTAGTTGGTACATATAAAAGTGAAGTATATTCAGTCTTACCTTCGACTCTATTATGCTCCCATAAAAGAGGGTCACCAAAGTCATGAGAAACATGTTTGTAAAACTCTTTGTATTCTTCATCTGTGATTTCTGATTTTTCACGTGTCCATAAAGCGGTAGCCTTATTAACTGCTTCCCATAGTGCAGGGACAGCATCAACAGCTTCAACTGCAGGTCTTGTTACGTTATCATTTTCATCAGTGACTTCAGGTACAGCTTCAACCGCAGGTACTTCAGGTGTTAACATTTCTACTGACACAGAAATATGATCTGAGTATTTAGTAACAATAGACTTTAAACGCCAGTCATCAGCAAACTCTGACTCATCTTCTTTTAGATGAAGAATGATGTCGGTACCTCGGTTAGACTTTTCAATTTTAGCAGTAGTAAATTCACCTTCACCTGCACTTACCCATTCAACACCTTCACTTGCACTATCACCAGCTTTACGCGTACGAACAGTTACTTTATCGGCAACGATGAAAGCTGAATAAAAACCAACTCCAAATTGGCCAATAAGCTGAGAATCAGATGCTTGATCGCCAGAAAGTTTTGAGAAAAATTCAGCAGTACCCGACTTAGCAATAGTACCTAAATGCTCAACAACATCATCGTGATTCATGCCTACGCCATTATCTGAAATGGTTAAGGTATTATTTTCTTTATCACAGCTAACACGTACACGTAATTCGCCGTCATTTTCATACAAAGAATTATCTGATAAGGCTTTAAAACGAAGTTTATCCGCCGCATCCGCTGCATTGGAAACTAGTTCGCGTAAAAATATTTCTTTATTTGAATAAAGTGAATGGATCATTAATTGAAGAATTTTTGCATTATCTGATGCGAACTGATGGTTCTCTACTTTATTAGCTTCAGTCATCTAAGGTATTTCCTATAAAAATAATTAAATACATTTTAAAAATGTTGTTAGGAACTATGTGGGGTTTAGGATAAATATTTCAAGGGAGATCGTAATAAATTTAGAATGCCGGAGTAGGTAAGCCTACTCCGGCCAAATATACTTGTGAGAGACGATTGACAGATCAGATCAAACACAATGTATGTTGTTATTAATCACCACTACAGGGAGTAATTACAATTAATAACAAGTTAACAGTACCTTATGGTGTGCGCAAAACATACTGCAATTTTATACTATAATATTACCATTGAGCATAGATAAGTCCCCACCAACAAGTTGCAATAATTATTCACTAATGATAGATAAATATTCACAATGTAATCGATTATATGTTTGTTAATTAAATGATCGTTACTACACAGCTAGTTACAGAGAGGTCTTCACAATTGAAAATACAAGACTAGAACAGCTACTGCTGGCTGATATTACTGTGTAGAACGATTGGCTGTTCAGCTCAAACCACAAACTATGTTGTTATTGTTTTGTATTATCGGGAGTGATTAACAAACCAGTAACATACTTACATTACAGACCCTTATGTATAATACATGCAATAATAAATGAATGGATATAGAGATAATAACGTTAGTTTTAAATATTTAGTTAAATATAGAAACTGAACCAGACCACTTCCGAACGATATAACTTATGAAATCCATATATGGAATTCTCTACTAAATAAAATAATACTTTTGTATTCTAAGATTCAATTTAGCCGCTTAACAATATTCTTCACTCACATGGGCTTCTCGTCTGCCAAAGTACAAATTAGACATTTAGCCATATCCTACTCAGGCATAGGCTTATCGAAACCTAAGTCACACTACCATCGACGCGCCATTGATAAACTCCAGACACAAAAAATTTCCTAACGGGCTTTCCGTGTACCTAGGCACAAATTAGAAGTTGAGAATGTCCTACACTCACATGGGCTTATCTACAACATAAGTCACACTACCCTCCGCATAACGGCGTTCTATTGTGATAAAACTTAAATTCCAGACACAAAAAAGCCCGTTACTTTCGTAACGGGCTTCTCGTTTGCCTAAGCACAAATTAGAAGTTGAGAATGTCCTACACTCACATGGGCTTATCTACAACATAAGTCACACTACCATCCGCATAACGGCGTTCTATTGTGATAAAACTTAAATTCCAGACACAAAAAAGCCCGTTACTTTCGTAACGGGCTTCTCGTGTGCCTAAGCACAAATTAGAAGTCTAGCAATGTCCTACTCTCACATGGGAACTCCCACACTACCATCGGCGCAACTGCGTTTCA
>Ga0209292_1000550_pt1 | contig 49025 bp, 48 predicted proteins | sample GOMGulsemesocosm_2_FD_184634 | JGI IMG/M metagenome (GOLD analysis project Ga0209292, IMG submission 184634) | Methane-oxidizing microbial communities from mesocosms in the Gulf of Mexico - GOM9C Gulf of Mexico (SPAdes) (version 2) | ecosystem: Environmental > Aquatic > Marine > Cold seeps... | reverse complement strand
TAATGAAATCAATTACAATCAAAGGATCTCAAAGAGAAAGCGTAGGTAAAGTAGCAACTAAAGCCTTACGTAATGCTGGTCAGGTTCCTTGCGTTATATACGGAGGAGACAAGCAAGTGCATTTTTCATCAGAAGAAGCAGCATTCAAAAAGTTAGTATACACTCCAAACGTATATACTGCAACGATTGAATTAGGAGACGACAAGTTTGCTGCAATTTTACAAGATATTCAGTTTCACCCAGTAACGGATAAAATCTTACACGTTGATTTTTATCAATTATTCGATGACAAAGAAATTTCTATGAACATTCCAGTTAAATTAGTTGGATCTTCTAAAGGAGTTATGATTGGTGGTGCTTTACGTCACAACATGCGTAAATTAAGAGTAAAAGCTTTACCAGCTAATTTACCAGATGTTATCGAAGCTGATATTACAGAATTAGAAATTGGAAATAAATTAATAGTTGAAACATTGAAAAATGATAGCTATTCAATTTTGCACCCAGACAATACTGTTGTTGCGCAAGTGAGAATGTCTCGTAACGCAACGAAGTCTGAAGATGAAGAAGGAACAGAAGAAGCAGCTGCTGCAGAATAAGTAGAAAATATATAATATTAAAAAGCACCACTTAATTGTGGTGCTTTTTTTATTTTTGTCAAGTATGAAAAAATTTTTAATTGTTGGATTGGGAAATATTGGCCCTAAATATGATAATACACGTCATAATATTGGTTTTAAAATAGTCGATGCCCTAGCAAAGGATCATGCCGCTACTTTTGAAACAGATAAGTTAGGAGCTATTGCGAATTTTCGTTTTAAGGGAAGAACTTTTGTGTTATTAAAGCCAAGCACTTATATGAATTTAAGTGGTAAGGCAGTGAAGTATTGGATGGATAAAGAGAAAATAGCCATTGAGAATGTTTTAATTGTCACGGATGATTTAAATATCGATTTTGGAACGATTCGTTTAAAAGGAAAAGGAAGTGCTGGTGGACATAATGGGCTGAAAGATATTCAAGAGAAATTAAACACAACAAGCTATCCTAGATTCCGATTTGGTGTGGGGGCTGACTATTCAAAAGGACGCCAAGTAGATTTTGTTTTAAACGAATGGAGTAAAGAAGAAACAAGTGAACTGATTGAAAGGATTCCTGTTTCTTGTAATTTAATTACTTCTTTTGGTACTGCCGGAATGGCAAATACCATGAATGCTTTTAATGGAAAATAGTTTTCTTTTGACTAGAGACTAGAGGCCCTGCTAATTATAATATAAATTAAACTAATTGTCAGATGCAAACCACTCTGCAAAAGAAGTTTCTGTTTCTTGTAAGCGCAATGAAAATAAGTTGATGTTTTCTGGCAATCTACTTTTTATTTTTGAAGCAAAATCAATCACCATCATTTCACTTGTTGGCTGATAATCTACCAAAATAACATGATGATCTCTTTTCTGTAGTTCTTTTGCTAATTCTATATGTGGCGTATTTTGATTAAAGACGGTCGCATGATCAAAAACATCTACAATTTCTTCTTTTACAATCTTTTTTAAGTCAGAGAAATCAATGACCATTCCGTATTTAACTTGAGAGCTGTCTGTAATTGGTTGCCCAATTACGGTCACAGAAAGTTTGTAACTATGTCCGTGAACATTTTTACATTTCCCATCATAACCATAGAGTGCATGGCCAGTTTCAAAATTGAATTGCTTCGTGATTCTTATGGTACTCATGCTATTTTCTTTTGTTTCTATTTGCTTTAAACTTATTGTAAAAGTACATCATTACTAGTGCAACTGCTAATCCTAAAAATAAATAATCTCCTCCCATGTTGTTTTTGATTTTGTATAAGTTTGTTATTTTTTAAATTTTGATAATGCTTTTTTTGTGAATTCTGACAACACCAATTTCCCTGAAACTTCTGCTCTTTCAATTAATAAGCTATTCCAGTTTTCGGTCCCTTTCCACAATGTCTTTTTTAATTCTGCTAAGGCATCTGGATTGTAGGATGCTAATTTATCTGCTAAATTTTGTGTCTCTTTTTTCAACGCTTCTTGCGTTTCGAAAACGGATGCAAATAAGCCTTTTTCTTTAGCCCAATAGGCATTTTTCCATGCTGTTGCGTCCAATGATAATTCTGCCAATCCAGCAACACCAATTTTACGCTCTACAGCGGGAGCAATTACAAAAGGCCCAATACCAATTGTTAATTCAGATAGTTTTATTGAAGCAGCTTCTGTTGCTAATACATAATCACAAGCAGCTGCTAAACCAACGCCACCACCAACAGTTTTTCCTTGTATAGAACCAATGATTAATTTTGAACAGGTTCTCATTGCGTTGATCACATTGGCAAATCCAGAAAAGAATTTTTTACCGTCTTCTAAATTGTCTATGGCTATCAATTCATCAAAAGAAGCGCCTGCACAAAATGCTTTTTCTCCTTCTGATTTTAAAATGATAATAGAAACATTCTCATTTTCTGAAAGTTTTTGCAGTTCTTTTGTCAATCGATCTAATAAAACACTAGGAAAAGAATTGCTTGCCGGATGGCCGAATTCTATTGTTGCTATTTTATGCACGATGCTTGTATATAAACTTCCGTCTGTACGATTGGTTGTCATTATAGATATAATTTGTATTCAAATTTACTGCTTTTGTGCTAGTGGAGAAAACTTTCGGTAAAATTTAAAGTATAAAAAGATTCCTCTGCAAAACATCCAAACGGTAAAAGCAATCCAGATCGCGTATAATTTGAAGTCGAAATAATCGAAAAGGAGTAAGGTAGGAATGAATCCCAAGATTGTTGAGAAAATCAGCACATTGCGCAAATATTTCATTTCTCCCATGCCTTTAAATGTGCCATCAAAAATAAAGGTAATAGCGCACAACGGCTGCATGGCTAAGATGACCCAAAAGACAGTGTAAAATTGTTCTAAAACAGCTTGTTCTTTGGTAAATATCATTCCGATAGGTTTGTATAAAGCAGCTCCAAAAACAATAAAAATAAAGCCGAGAATAAACGCATATTTTACCAATTTTTTATTTAAAGTAAGTAGTGCTTTGTACGCTTTCTGACCTAGTAATTTTCCAGATAAAATATTTCCAACACTAGAGTATCCATCAATCATAAAGGCTCCAAGAAGCCATAAGTTTAATCCGATTGTATACGCAGCGATGTACTCTTTTCCGTAAGAAGTGGCATAGGCCGTAGCAAAATATAAGGCTAGGTTTAATGCTAATGTTCTGACAAAAAGATTTAAAATCATGCCCAATAATTTTTTTATTTCTGGATGAAAAGGGAGTGTGATTTTTAAAGGAATTGTCGTTTTCTTAAGTAATAATATAACAGATAGCAAGGCCATAATAAATTGAGCAATAACACTTGCATAAGCCGCACCGTCAACATACATTGCAGGAATAAAGCCTTCAATGCCATATACAAATGCGTAATCTAAACCGATGTTTAATACAGCGCCAGTTATGGCAATGATCATAGGGTAATAGGTGTTTTGTAGCCCCCTAAAGATCCCGAAGATAGCGAATGTGAATAACGAAAAAGGAAATCCAAAAATCCGAATGTTATAATAGCTAATACAATAGTCTAAAATAGCCCCTGATGCATTGTAAAATTTGAATATATTTTCAGAAAAAGGATAGGTAACCGCAATTACCAAAAAACTCATTAAAACAATAATTGCCATTGCTTGGGCCGGTAGTGATTTTACTTGGTCTAGTTTATTTGCACCTAAGTATTGTGATATTATGGCAGAAATGGCACTTCTTATTTGTCCAAAAACCCAAACGAGCATCGAAATAAATGCGCCAACAATACCAACGGCAGCAAGAGACTCTATGGCATTGTTTTCGATATTTCCAATGATGGCTGTATCAGTAATAGATAATACAGGCTCTGCAATTCCCGCAACCAAGGCAGGGAATGCTAATCTATTTATATTTTTACGGCTAATGTCTGTTTTCAAATCGGGTCAAAAGTACTAATAAAACAAAAGATAAAAATGAAATTTGGATAGATTTAAAAACAGTATTTTTGCAGTTCAATTATTTTGTGTAATTTTCTCTCATATTAAATAAAACATCACATGAAAAATATACTTGTTCCTATTGGATCTTCAGAAAACTCAATAAATACATTACAATATGCAATTGATTTTGCGAATGAAGTTGGTGCAGCTATTTTTGTGCTTAGAGCCTATAATGTGCAATCAAAAGCAGGTACAATTATCGATGTAAATGCAATTTTAGAACGCGAATCGAATTTATATATGCGCTCTATGATAAATAGTGTAGATAGAAAAGGAAAAGATATTCAGCTAATTTCTGCAAAAGGGAATGTGGTTGATTCAATTGCTTCAATTGATAAAGAAATTGGAGTTGATTTAATTATGATGGGGCCAAAAAGTAATTCTATTAAAGAAGAAGTTTTTTTAGGAGCTACTTCTGGAAGTGTGGTAAAGCAATCTGATATTCCGGTGTTAATTGTGCCAGAATCTTATGTTTTTAAACCGTTTAATTCTGTATTAACAGCCTTTAAATCTGGTGTAGTAAACAGAAAAGATGTTTTAAATCCGTTGCAATTTGTTAAAAATAAATTCAATCCAGTTATTAACTTGTTATTGGTTAAAACACCTGGGTATGTTGATTCTGATTTGGCAATCGATGCTGCATTAGACGCTTTAAAATCTTCGTTAAAAATTACAGAAAACGCTACTACTTTTCAAGGTGTGTTAGAGCACTTTCAATCAAGTAATCCCGATATGCTATGTGTTTTTAGGCGTAAAAGAGGTTTTTTTAAAAAGCTTTGGGAAAAGAATACAATTTTAAAGAAAGAGTTTCACTGTAGTGTTCCTTTATTAGTTTTGAGCGGTAAAGCCTAATGTTTTTTTAGTGTAGTTTTTCTGTAAAAGGAATTTCTGGATTAAAAACTTCTTTAATAAGGTTTTTGATTGAAATTAAAAATTCATCCGTTTTTTCTGAAGTAATTTGATGATCTTTTCTTCCGAAATCAACTTTTAAGATCCCGGCTTTGAGGTTTTTAAAAGAAATTATGCCGCCTTCTAATTCTGTAGTTTCAAAATTTTGAGAATATAAAAATGCATACAATAATACCTGTATTGCCTTGCTGTATTTTTCTTCAGCGATTACTGATATATCAGCAACTTTTAAATTTGCAGCTGTCACATTTCCTGTTTTGTAATCAATGATTCTAGTAACACCGTTTAGCTGATCTATTCGGTCTACTTGGCCTCGTAGTTTTATTGGGAAATCTAATTCATCTATCCAAATTATTGCCTCTAAATCTTGTTCTGTAGCAATAATTTTTAACGCATCGTTTTCTTGAAGAGCGTTTATTTCTATCGTTAAAAAGCGATTGATGTAATCTTTAGAAATTTCAAAGATTAAACGATTTTTACCGGTGTATACATCAGAACTATGAAAGTGTTTCTTAAAATAGTAGACTACTAAATCCTCAACTTTTGGAGCCATTTCTTTAAGGTTCTTTTTTGTGATGTATTTGCCTATAAATGGCTGGTAAAGTGCATCTAAAGTGTCATGAATAATAGTTCCCATTGTATTGGCTGCAACGGTTTCTTCAACTTCTTTGTAGTCTCTTAGCCCTAGAATTTTCTGCTTGTAAAAATCTATTGGATTGTATAAGTAATTTGTTAAGGTAGATGGAGAAAACCCTTTTATGGCCTGCTCTTTTAGTTTTTCAAGAACCTCTTTCGTTTTTCGAATTTCAATTAAATTTCTTTTTTCTGTGGTTACATTTGGTGCAATTTGTAGCTCTTTTAAATTTGGCTTTAGTTGTAGTAATTGTGATATGAACCTGCTTTTTTCTCCCCCACCAAAACTATCATTTTCTGAGTTGTATAAGAGAAAGATGTTCTTTGCCCGTTGTAATAACCTAAAAAAGTGATATGAAAAGATGGCATCTTTTTCTCTGTAGGTAGGAAGGTTAAATTCTAGTTTTACATCAAATGGAATAAATGAATGCTGTCCTCCGCCTTTGGGTAAAACGTTTTCGTTTACAGAAGTAATAATTACGTTTTCAAAATCTAAAACTCTTGTTTCTAACATTCCCATTAATTGTAACCCTTGTAATGGTTCTCCTTGGAAAGAAATGCTTTCAGACTGAATTAATTGATTAAATAATTGATGAATAGTTTTTAACGTTTTTAAATAATTATATTCAATTTGTAAATTTTGTAACTGAGAAAAAGTGGTGTAAAAGCGAAATAAATATTCTTTTTCTAATGGATTTGCGCCTTCTTTTAAGAGCAGAATTAGATTGATAATTCGTTCTATAAATTCTAAAGAGCTACTAAATTTTTTAAAAATAGCGAGAAGACAGTTTTTAATTGGTGCCTCTAATAACACTAAAAAAGATTCTAGTTGGAAAATGCTGATAAACGCATCATTGTCTTGTGCTATTTTTAAAGCGATTGCATCAAAAATGTTTAGCTCATTAACCAGCAATAAAGATTGAATGTTGGGTTGTTTAAAAAACTGTAAAACATCTTTAAAGTAAAATTGCTCTTGTGTTGTTCTTTGTAGTTTTTCTTGATTGATAAATAGGTTAAAAATTGAGCTAAAAAGAGAGATAGTTGGCACATCTTTTAGTGGATATCCCATGGTAATATTTATTGCTTCAACTTCTTTTGGCAAAGAATTTAGGGTAATTGGTAATAAGCTTTCATCTGCTAAAACGTACGCGGTTTTATTAAAACTTGGAAGTTTTTTTAAGAGTTCACCAGCATATTTTATTTGAGTTACATTCTTTGAGGCTCCAATTATTTCAATATTTTTTTCTGAATTAAAATTGGTAGAACTGGTTTGCAATTCATTTGTGAGGTAATACTTCCAGTCGGACTTGTATTTTCTGATAAAAGTTCCTGCTTGATGTTTGCTGTTTAAAAACTTGGTGTCTATATCCCAATAGATTTCTGTATTGCCATTGTTTAGCATTTGCTGAAAAAGATATTCTTCTGCCTTATTTAGTGCATTAAAACCAATGAAGTAATATTTTTTATGTGTATTTTTTTGAATATACCGGTCAATTTGTTTTGTAGACTCCCTATAAATTAAGCCTTGGTACCCTATTTTTTTTTCTTTTAAATGGGTGTAAAAAGCATGATAGTATTCACCTAGTTTTTCCATAAAAGAAAAGTGGTTTTTCATCATTTCAGTTTTTACCAACGGTTTTTTTACAGACCAATTTTTTAAACGTTCAATGTCTTTTAAGTAGGTGAAAATATCTTTAGCATTGGTAAGGTGTTGGTCTATTTCATTAAAGTCTTGTAATACAGTAATTGCCCAAGAAAAAAAGCGTTCAAATTCTTCTGAGTTTTCTTCAATGTTTTTGTACACCGAATAAAAATGAAATAGCAATTGAACATTGTCAACTTTTTTGATTTCTGTTATTTCTTCAATAAAGGCTTCAATGTTGAGAATGTTTGGTAAAAAACCAACAGCCACTACTTTCTTACATTCTTCTTTAATAAATACTCCGGCTCTTTGTGATGGCACTATAAATACGGTATTTTCAAAGGAGCTTTGTTTGGTAAGGATTGATTTTAAAGTTTCAGAAATAAAAGTTTGCATTGAATGTAGCCTCAGAATTTAAATAAACAATGTACAAAAAGAAGTGATTTATTTTATAATATTGTTTAAAAATAATTTTTATGCAATCAGAACTTAAAGTCGCCATCATACAAAAAGAATTGGTTTGGCAAAACGCCGAACAAAACAGAGTGAATTTAGATGCGATGTTCACTGATATTAAGGATGTTGATTTAATTGTATTGCCAGAGATGTTTACTACGGGATTTTCTATGATGCCAAAACCAATTGCAGAAACCATGCAGGGTAAGTCGGTTCGTTGGATGTTGGATACAGCGAAAACCCTTAATGCGGCAATTGTAGGCAGTCTAATAATACAAGAAAACGAGTTGTACTATAATAGAATGTTATTTGTGTATCCAGAAGGGAAAATTATGCAATATGACAAACGACATGCATTTACCTTAGCTGGAGAAAATGAAGAATACACCTCGGGAAATGACAAGCTTATTGTTGCGTATAGAGGATGGAAAATTTGCCCATTAATTTGTTATGATTTGCGTTTTCCTGTTTGGTCTAGAAATGTTGAAAATTACGATTTGTTAATCTATTCTGCTAATTGGCCGAAACCTAGAATTAATGCTTGGAATACCCTTTTAAAGGCACGAGCTATAGAAAACATGAGTTATTGTATTGGAGTCAATAGAGTAGGTATAGATGCTCATAATCATGAATATTCGGGCAATTCGGTTGCCATAGATTATTTGGGGAATGAGTTAACCCCAATTTGCGAGCACAAGGAAGCAATTTTGTATGCTAGTTTTGATAAAATAGCGATGCATAAAATACGAACTAAATTACCGTTCTTAGAAGATAAAGATGCTTTTACTATAAACTAAAAAAGCGCCTTAAAGGCGCTTTTTTATTAGGTTACTGGATTCATCCACTTGAAATTGTATTTTGTGTTTGGAATCACAATACGTTCTGTAATTCTAGCCATTCTTTCAGGGAGTTTCATTAAATAGTCTCTTGCTTTTTCTGCTTCTTGGGTTAGCCCTGTAATTTTGTCAATTTCCCAAGCAGTATTTAATTTTTTGATAATATCTACATAGTCAAAACCTGTGTACACGCCTACTCTTTGTGCAACGGCAGAGAAATCATCAAATAAACTCCCTTTTGCTTCATTTGAGTGTCTTAGGTGAAAGGCGGGCATTACTATTTTATGTTTCATCATGTGATGAAAAGCCAACATCATTTCACTAGGGTCAATTTTAAATATCTGCTTTACAAACTCAGTATATGCAATATGATGACGCATTTCATCGCCTGCTATAATTTTAGACATTTTAGCCAATGCTTTATGTCCTTTTTTACGGGCAATTTTTGCGACATTGTTATGAGAAATATATGTAGCCAATTCTTGAAAACTAGTATATACAAAGTTTTTATAAGGATCTGTCGCTGTTCCTATATCAAATCCGTCTGCAATTAAATGCTGTGTTGTTATTTCAACCTCACGCATATTTACTCTACCTGATAAATATAGGTATTTGTTTAAAACGTCTCCATGACGGTTTTCTTCAGCAGTCCACGCTCTTAACCATTTCGCCCAGCCGTTATCTGGATGTTGATGTACGCCATCAATATCTAACAACCAAGATTCGTAGGTGGGTAAGGCTTCTTCAGTAATGGTATCTCCCACTAAAACCACCCAGAAATCGTCGTCTAATTCTTTCGAAATCTCTCTAATTTCTTCCACTTCATTGATAAAAGTATCTTTTTGAGAATTAGGTAAAAAATCTGTTGGTTGCCATATTTTTTCTGGAGTAATTAGAAATTTATCTACAAACGTGTCTATGTTATCCTCTAAGGTACGCATAACCTCTTTTCTGATGTTTTGTAATGACATATCTATATCTATTTTATATGTGTTATAATTGTTTTTTCCGTTTCTTTCATTAATTCATCAAACGGTAAAGAATCTATTTTTATTGGCTTGTGTGCAGTAATTGTTATTGGGCTTCCTAAGCCTAAAGGGTATTTCCCATACTTAAATACTTTCCAAGAATTGTTTATGGTTACAGGTACAATATAACCCTCGGGATTGTATTTTGTGATCATTTTTAAACCACTAGTAGAGAATTTTTTAGGTTTTCCGTTTCTGCTTCTAGTTCCTTCAGGGAAAATAATAGCGCCCCATTTATTTTTATTGATGTTTTTCGCAAATTTTCCTAAAGTACTCAATGCTTGTCTTGCATCTTTTCTGTTAATTAATGCAGCACCTCCATGTCTTAAATTAAAAGAAACACTTGGGATTCCTTTTCCTAATTCAATTTTTGAGACAAATTTTAGGTGGTGTTTTCTAAAAAATAGCCCAAAAGGAGGGATGTCAAAAGTGCTTTGATGGTTAGAAACAAATATTAATGAAGCTCCTTTAGTTAAGTCGTGTTCATTCTTTAAACTTACTGTTACCCCTAAAATTAATAAGGATTTTACTAAAAAAAAGTTTAATACATCAACAGCTATTTTATGCCCTTTATATCCAAATAGCTTTAGGCCTAACCATTGAAATGGGTGGAGAACCACTAAAATCAATAAAAAAGTGAATATAAAAATAGGTGATACTATGTGGCTTAAAATTTTCATTTTAGTGTTTAAAAAAATCCTAAGAAAACTTAGGATGCTTTATTTTTAGAATTGCAACCATTGACTCCAAGGAATCTTTGATAAGATTAATAGTAATGCCAATCCGTAAAAGATTGCAAATGTTTTAAACTTTGCTACATCTTCTGTTTTCTTTTTGTGTTTAGACCAGCCAATTGTAATTAATGCAATTGCAATAAGCATCATTAATGGGTGTTCTATCGCCAATAGTCTAGACGCTGAATTTCCCATTACAGCAGCACTGTCTGCTTTTAAGGCTTTGTATGCAGGACTCATGAAATACCATGCTAGACCAATTAACAGTTGCAAGTGTGATACGATTAAGGTAAATAAACCGATGCGTACATCTTTGTCTGTAAAAGCTCGTTTTTTAGTAATTCCTACTACTGCGTTTACAAGTGCAAATACTAGCATTAGTACTACTAAATATGCCCAATATGAATGAATTTCTTTCATCATGATATGATCGTTTTTATAGTTGCTGTAAAAGTAATCATTTTAATCAAAAAAAAACAGCTCAATTGAGCTGTCTTTTTGATAAGTTGTTTAAAAGATTACATCTTTATTATTTTTTTGGTAATAAAACTGTTTTCTGTTTTAACCTTAACAAGGTAAATACCTTTTACCAAATTAGAAATATTAATTTTATTATTATCGGTTGAAATTGTTTTTGATTTCACCAATTCTCCAAGTACATTGTAAATGTTTACTTTTGCCTCTTTATCAATTGTAAAAAAAAGTGTCGTTGCACTCACTGGGTTTGGGTACATTTTAAAAGAGGAATAATCAAAATCACCGACAGCCAAGGTAACAGAATGGCTTCCAATGCCATTATAGGTGCTTTTAGAGAATTGTTCCCATTCGTTTACATCATAAGTGTCGTTGGGAAATGTAATGGTTGCTTTTCTTCTAAGTGTAACGTCTTTTGCATAATCAACGGCACTGCCAAACACGCCAATTTGATCGATCAATACGCCATCTTTGAATAAACCTACGGCATCATTTCCGTTAAAATCCATAGGAGAACTAGAATGAATTAAATCAGCATTGTCAATTAATTCATCTGCATCAGCAGCATTGTTTAACAAAACAAAAACATCGTTAGAGTTTATGTTTTTTATCGTTCCACTATCTAAATTAAGCTCACCACCCCAATCACCAGAGCCATTGGTTTGTTTTTTTATTGAATAGCCAGATAAACTGACAATAGAACTTGTGGCGTTTACAATCTCTAATGCTTTATTGTATCCGCCAGCTTCTACATATTCTGAAAAGAATAACTCAGTAACTCCATTAGAACTACCATCTGTTGTGGTTGCGTTAATTGCGGTGCTTTGTGTAGATTTATTGTCTGATGCGTCTTTTGCTAAAACGGTAAGAGAGTACGTTGTTGATATGGTCAACCCAGTAATAGTTTGATTTAAGTTGGTTGTTGAAACATTGAAGTTTCCATCCACAAAAACGTCATAACCGGTTACGGCAGTGTCATCTGTAGATGCTGTCCAAGAAAGTTTAAAGCCCGTTCCAGAAATATTATTAGCAACGAGATTCGTTGGTACAGAAGGTGCAGTTGTGTCTGTAGTTGTAGCGCTATTTATAGCTGTGCTTTTTGCAGACTTGTTATTGTATTGATCTTTTGCTTCTATCTGTATCGCATAGTTGGTACCCGGTGATAAGTTTGTTATTTGTGCAGTCGTGGTATTGGTCTGTTTTTTAAGAGAGCCATCAACATATACATTATATCCAGATACGGCAACATTGTCTGTAGAAGCCGTCCATGATATATCTATTGTTGTTGTGGTTTGGTTACTGGCAACTACATTTGTTGGTGTAGTAGGTGCTTCATCATCACCACTTACAAAAATACCCCATAAATCTTGTGCATCGTCTCCACCCCAAATACGAGTTGCTAAATAGGGATTGTCTATAAATGGATTTCTATTTCCTTGTGCATAGGTATTCGAAGTATTTTCATGAAATGTATTACGTACTTTTTCTAAATCAGAAACAGGGTCTTCTATATTCCATTTTAAAAACAAATCAATCATTGCGTCTGGAGTAGATCCACTATTTCCAACACCAACAACGGTTGGTAAACAAACGTCTCCGTAGCGAACGTACATATACATCATCATTCTTGCGACATCACCTTTCCATTCGTCACCGGGATACCATGCTGTCCCAGAATTTACTTTAGCAGAGTTTCCTGACCCTTCAGCAAAAGGCAAATTACTTCTTTCAGTATTACGTGATCTATCAGCAGGTCTCAAATGGTGCGCGTCAGCACCAGGACCTGAAGTTCCTAAATTTGGGTTTCCCAGAGATTTTGAGAAAACATGTTCGCGATTCCAGACATAGCTTCCATTAGATCCATTGTCTTGTAGGGTTTTGTCTCTAAATTTATCATTTGTGATGTCGCCATCATTTCCTGCTTCCCATCCATAGAGCAATATTACTTGGCCTGTATTACTAGGGTTAATATCTGTTGATTTACTTGCTTCCCATACACCAGGTGAATAAGAAAGAAGGTTTGTGTGAGTTGTGGTAATTCTAGTGGCAAGGGCCGTTTTTAACGGGGTTCCACTTAAGTTTAAAAATTCAATACCAGTATAGTAGGCTTCTTGAGAAAACGAAATAAATGTAATGAACAACAGAAAACATAAGGAAAGTAATTTTTTAATCATATTCGAGATTTTTTAATTAAATATTTTCTTTTTCATTTTTTGATAGCGAGCAAATTTAAGAAAATTTTCAGGTTCTAGCCGTATAGATTGGTTAATTTGTTCTTGATTTTCAGTAGATAACAACCAATTAGTTGTTGGTTTTATCTTTTTTTAGAGCCTTGTAGTTTGAATAAAAAAAACCACCTCAATTGAGGTGGTTTTAAAATAGTTTTAAAAGGAGGGATTAGTTGTTTTCAACCCAAACTCCACCTTGTTTAATCATACTTATTTTTAATTCATTTTCACCATTGTCATATACAACATAGGTAAAAAGATATTTTTGTCCTTCAGCTGCGCTAGGGTCATGGTGACCTGCGAAAAGCGTCATAGCATGTAGTATTTGTGCACTAGACCAGTTGTAATCGAAATCATCATAGTTTGATAGATTACCGATTAAGCCAGCATATTCTGCCGATGTTAATTGGCTAGCGATCCAGTCATAATCACTATTAGAACCTCTTGTTAAGGTGTATTTAATAGTGTTATCTGGAACCCATTTAACACCGTCATGACCAAATTGTAATTCAGTATCAATGGTAGACATATACGCAACCCATGTATTAACATCAGTTTTGTTGTACGTATTTCCACGTACTTGAGGACCACTTGAACTTGAAACATATTTATACAATACTTGTAACTCATCACCTCCATTAGCATATGGAAATTTAAGGCTTAAAAATGTAGGTAAGTAATCTTCAGCAGGAGTACTACTTCCAAAATTTGAAATACCCATAGACGTGAAATCTGCATCTGTGATTGCATAATATCCTGAAGTAGGTGCTTCCCACGCGCTACCTGTATAGGTATAATTTGCGGTATACGATTCTTTATTACCAACAACTTCGTCAGCCAATACATCATTACTCATAATAGATGACCATGTATTTGAAACACGAATACCATCGATAAGTGCAGTTGGTCCTCCGCCTCCTTGACGAATTCCAATTCTTTGAGCGTCATTTCCAGGACTCCCAGTGCTTGTAGCTTCTGGAGTTGAAGGTTCTGTACTTGATACAGCAGATAATACATGTAAGTTTGCTACACCAGTTGAGATATTGTACGAAGTTACTAATAGATATGTTGTATCTAAGTCAAAAGCGGTTGCTCCGTAAGTTAAAGTACTTGAAGTTGCACCAATACCAAAAAGTATTTTCCCAGATCCGTTATCTTTTGCTCCAACTCTTGCAGAATAACTATAGCTTCCATCCTCTTCCATTAGGTGAAAGAAGTAAGTTCCACTTCCAACAGTGCTCAATTTTACTAAAGCACTAGAATATACCATGTTTGTAGTGATTATTGTAGCAAGAGATATGTTTACATCTTCAGATCCACTACTAGACAATGCCAAAGCTCCACCAACATTTGATGTTGGGTATCCTGCCATTGTTAAATTCTCAGCTGCGTACATTAATTGGTTGTCAGAACCAGAGTGATGTGCCCAATTGCCTGCAGATACTGTTGTTAAGTCTCCAGCTGTAGTACCGTAATCTAAATTTTCTTCAAGAGAAACAGTTGGTGTAACTGTATATGCGCTTCCAGTAAACTGATAATATTGTGCTGATACATAGTCTCCTTCATTTGGAGTCGTATAGTTAGCTGCAATAATACCTGGTAAATCATTACCTGGAGTTGCTGTAGATTCAAATCCTAAAAGCGTACTTCCGCTTGCGGTGTAATCATCTTGATCTAAGCTATAGTTTTTTACAGAAAAAGCACTTCCTCTGTATAGTTTATAGTCTATTAATACAGAAGAACCTTTTCCCCAAGCTGGGTATTTATCTGTTAAGAAATCTGGAAGATCTGTTTTTGCATCATCAATTGAGCTAAAACTACCATAGTTTAATCCTAAAGCATCGTAGTCGTCGTCTGTTAATTTAATTGATGCATCTCCAATAATAGGACTGTCCATTGCATCTACGGCAGTATTAATATCTTCTAATGGATCACAAGATGCGAATACCATTGAAAAAACTGTCAATAATAAAAATATTTTTTTCATTGTGTTATTTTTTAAAATTTAACTTTTAATCCTAAACTAAATGTTCTTCCTGAACCATAATATACTCTTGCAGTTTGGTACGTAGAACCTTCACCATCGTTTGCATCTGAAATATATTCAACATCAAAGATGTTGTTCATGTTTGCAGTTAAAGTAGTATCAAAATCACCAATTGTAAATCCATGTCTTAACCCTAAATCGAATAAGCTATAGCTAGGTAATTTCCATGGGTTTTCTCTGTAATTAGGGTCATTTCTACGATTCACATCGAAGTATGCATAATTGTCTCCAGCATAGTTAAAGTCTAAAGAGATACTTGTTTTGTCTAAAAGATCATATTTAGCACCTAAAGCAAAGGTTGTTTGTGCAGCATCTGAAACTTTTAACCCTTCAGAATACACAGTTGCACTAGCAATTTCTGTTCCATCTTGTTCAAAGGTTCTTCCTTCAGCATCACTTTTCCATTTCCAGTTTCCAATAGAAGCCATACCAGTAATGGCTAATTTATCTGCGGGTCTAAATAAGAAATCAAATTCAATCCCTTGGTGTAAAGCGTCTAAACCAGTAATGTTAACTGTTAGTTGTTCGCTGTTTTGCCCTGGAAGACTTCTAATTAATGATTTGTCTAACCAAGAAGTGCTATACACATTTACGTTTGCTGAGAATATATGAGATTTAAAACCGTATCCAATCTCTGCACTAAATACTTTTTCATTGATTGCATCCTCATTTAGATCCGTTGATCTACTACTTTGAAATACATTTCCTGTTAAAAATGGTGCTTTTGAGAAGTACCCAATATTTGCAAAAATGTTTTGTTTGTCATCAATATTGTAGTTAGCACCACCTTTAGTACTATATCCTAAGAAGTTTGCTACTTTAGATTTTCTTGCAGGGTCATTCGCTGCATATTTCATGAAGTCTTCTTTACTATATGCTGTGTTTGAAAGAGCACTTGATAAGAAAACAGATAAATCATCTTTAGAATATTCTAATTGAGCAAACACTCCATATCTTTTTACAATACCATCATAGTCTTTACTAAATTTATCTCCAACTTTTAAAGCTTGACCTCCTGTGTTATCTGAAGTATCATCGTTGTAAAAATAAGCGCCTCCTAATAAGTCTGTTACTTCATACCAGTGAGAACCTACATAAGATCTTGCATCTAAACCAACAGATAAAGCGATGTTTTCTGATAAGTCAGTTTTTAATGTTGATAAAATACCTAACCATCTGTGAGAATTCTTAGATGCCGCAAAGAAATCTGTTGCTCCTAAAGCTCCATTTGCTTTGTTTTCAGCAACGATTCTGTCAAAATCAATTGGTTGATCAATACCTCCAAGTCTGTAATTGTTGTCTGTGAATTTCCCGGTACCTTGTGGTCTTCTTCCTCCTCCAGATCCAAAAGATGCATATACAGAAGTTGTTAAGAATGTTTTTTCAGAAAAAATCCAATCGTGATTTAACGATATTTGTGGTTTGTGGTAAAAGTTAAAAGAAGTATTTTCTACTTGACCATTTCTGTATCCCCAATCTGGGTTGAATTTTTTACCACCTTGTTGGGTAGCTCTATATTCAGCAATAGTTCTTCTGTTATATCTTTGTCCGTGTTCTTGGATTGTTCCAATTGCGTTAAAAGATAGTTTATGGTTGTCATTAATTTGGTTAGAAACATTTAAAAAGTAGTTTACACCATTAAATTGTAATCCATCAACATATCCTTCACCAGAAACTTTCGCTACAGATGCAGTAACAGCAAATCCACTATCCATCATTCCTGTAGATAATGTCATTCCGTATTTTTGGTATCCATTATTTCCAGTACTCATTCTAATAACGCCCCCTTTGGTAGCATCTGTAGATTTAGAGATAATGTTTATGGTACCTCCAATAGACGGTACAGCAACTTTAGAAGCTCCTAAACCTCTTTGAACTTGCATTGCAGAAGTAACATCTGATAAACCAGCCCAGTTAGACCAGTATACAGCTCCGTTTTCCATATCGTTAACAGGAATACCGTTGATCATAACCGCAACGTTTTGAGATCTAAATCCACGTAAGTTAATTCTTCCATCTCCATAACCCCCTCCAGATTTTGTTGCATATACACCAGGTGTAGATTTTAAAATTTCAGGAAATTCTTGTGTCCCTAATTTAGCTTCAATATCAGCTGCTTTAATTGTAGAAACAGCCACCGGCGTTTTTCTACCTATTGCAAATGAAGTTGCAGTAACTACAATTTCATCTAAAACAGAACTGTCTTCAGATAAGATAATAGAACCTAAATTGTTATTAGATGCAGAGAAAGAAACTTCTTTTGTTTCATATCCTACAAATGAAATTACTAAAACACCAGAGTTCTCACTCGCTGTTATTGTAAAATTTCCATCAAAATCTGTTGATGTTCCGTTTGCTGTACCTTTTACAACAATACTTGCGCTTGGTAATGGATCGTTAGTTTGGTCAACGACTTTACCTGTAATTTTGGTTTGTCCAAAAACAGTTGCAGTTGCGAAAAACAACGCGACCAATAATAAATTTTTAAAATTCCTCATTTTTAAATTTTAATGTTATTAAATGTTTTGCAAAAATCCCCCTTTTTTAGAGTTCTAATGTTAACTGAATGTTAAGTGTTAACATAAATTTAAGGCTTTGCAATATAGCAGAATTTGGAGTTCCTTCTTGTTTTTTAACAACTTAGATATTAACAAGGTTGTTAACAAAAAGTAAAAAAATGTTAATTTTTTTAAAATGATCGATTAACTTCGTTATTTAACCTGGTTGTAAAACTTATGTGCCAACTCTTTTCCTAATTCAACTCCAAACTGATCAAAACTGTAGATATTCCATAAAACCCCTTGAACAAAGAGTTTGTGTTCGTACATGGCAATAAGTTTTCCTAAAGCATTTGGCGTTAATTTTTTAATTGTAATAGTTGTACTTGGCTTGTTGCCTTCAAAAATTTTAAAAGGTAATAATGAAGCGATTTTTTCTGTTTGGTTCTTGAATTTTAAGTCCAAATGAACTTCTTCTTTTGTTTTGCCAAAAGCTAAAGCTTCTGTTTGTGCGTAATAATTAGCCATTAGTTTTTTATGATGATCTGTTAGGCCATATAAAGATTCTTCAAAACCAATAAAATCTGTTGGAATCAATTTTGTTCCTTGATGAACCAACTGCATAAATGCATGTTGCATATTAGTACCCGTACTTCCCCAGATTATGGTTCCTGTTTGGTAGTTGATGGTATTTCCATTTCTGTCTACACTTTTCCCATTACTTTCCATAATAGCCTGCTGTAAATAATCTGGCAGCTTGTTTAAGTATTGAGAATAGGGAAGTATTGCTTCGGTTTCACATCCAAAAAAGTTATTATACCATATACTTATTAATGATAGAATTACAGGAATGTTTTGTTCGAAAGGTGCGCTTTTGAAATGCGTATCCATTTCTGAAGCTCCATCTAATAAAGATTTAAAGTTCTTAAATCCAACAGATAAGCTTATTGATAATCCTACTGCGCTCCACAGTGAGAATCGTCCACCTACCCAATTCCACATTGGAAATACATTTTGATCGTCAATTCCAAATTTTGCAATTGCTTCTAAGTTTGTAGAAACAGCAACAAAATGTTTTGCGATATCCTTTTTTGAACCTGATTTTAAAAACCACTCTTTTATTGTGTTGGCATTTGTAAGTGTTTCTTGCGTTGTAAATGTTTTTGATACAATTACAAATAAGGTCGTTTCTGGATTTAAATTTTTCAGAACTTCAGAAACATGATCGCCATCAACATTAGAAACAAAATGAGTATTTAGGTGGTTTTTATAGAACTTTAATGAAGCTACAACCATGTCTGGCCCTAAATCAGAACCACCAATTCCGATATTAACAATATCAGTTATAGCTTTATTGGTGTAGCCTTTCCAGTTACCAGAAATTACTTTCTCAGAAAATAAGTTTATCTTGGTTAACGTAGTGTTGATTTCGGTCTTGATATTAACAGCGTCAACTAAAATTTCTGTGCTAGAGGTATCTCTTAAAGCGGTGTGTAAAACGGCTCTATTTTCTGTGGTATTTATAATGTCTCCCGAAAAGTATTTTTGAATCGCATCTTTTAACTCAGATTCATTGGCGAATTCAAGTAGTATATCCAGTGTTTTTTGATTGATTCTATTTTTAGAATAATCGACTAAAAAATCGTCAAAAGTTATTTTTAACTCTTCTTCTCTGTTTGGATTTAATGTAAAAAACTCTTTTAAATGAATATCTTTTATCTCAGAAAAATGTGCAGATAGCTTTTTCCAAGCTTCTGTTGTAGTTGGGTTGATATTCTTTAATGCCATGTTTTTTTAATTTTTAAAAGTATCGGTTGTATTAGAAGGGATTATTAATGCTTGATATCCAGCTTCTTTTATGTTGTCTAATTGCTCTTTAAAAGGATTAATGTGAGCAAGAAATTTAGGTTTTAAACTTTTCTTAAGAGGTTCTGCCGCGGGTAGTTTTTGTTTAAAAGGATCTACTTGTCTGCCGTGTTTCCAAAAACGATAACATACATGTCTCCCTTCTGTACTCCCAGTATGGCCAACCCAACCAATTATATCTCCTTGTTTCACAAATTGGCCTCTTTTTACTTTTCTTCTACGCATGTGTAAATATTGTGTAGAATAAGTATTATTGTGCTTAATTTTTACATAGTGGCCATTGCCTCTTTTTCTATAGGCAGATTCTGATACAGTACCACTTGCGGTAGCCATAATTGGAGTTCCCTCATTTGCCGCAAAGTCTGTACCTCTGTGTGGTTTTACCTTGTATCCGTAATGCTTAATTTTTCTCTTTAAATTATATCTGGATGAAATTCGGTATTGAAATTTAATAGGTGATTTTAAAAATTGACTTCGAAGCATGTCACCATCTTCATCATAATATTCTATAATTCCTTTATTTGGATCTGGAATAAAACGATAGGCATATAAATCTTTTCCTTTGTGATTAAAAACAGCTGCTTTTACTTTTCCATATCTCACAAAAGTAGAGTCATCTATAAATTGTTCTTCATAAATAAGTTTAAAATTGTCTCCTTTTTGAAGTTTGTAAAAATCTAGGGTCCAAGCATAAATATCTGCAATCTCATTTGTTAAGTTTGGATTTAAATGCAAGCTATCCATCGTTACAGAAAAGCTAGAATAGATTTTGCCAGCAATTTCTTTTTCTACAGTTTTAATTTTTTTACGAAAGTTATACCCATGCACAATAGAATCATTAAATTCAACAATAGTTGCTGTAGATTTGTTGTGTTTATATATAAATACTTGCGCTTTTTCTAAAGAATCTTTACTTGCTAATATGGTGTATGGTTTTCCCGCTCTTACCCTTCTTACATCAAAAGTGTCTTTGATCTTAGAAGCTATTTTGTTAATAAGAGGATAGTCTACATGGTGTCTGTCCATAATTACTCCAAAACTTTCGCCTTTTTGTATGGTGTCATTTATAACCTTGTAATCATTTAGTTTAAAACCAAATTCATAAACTTCTATGGGTTTAGAAATCTTTGCCAATTCTTTAACAACTTCTGGCTTTTCTTCCTTGCAAGAGCTTAGAGAAAAAACGATTAAAAAAATGAAAAGTAAATTTTTCAAAGGAATGGATTTTGATGTTTTTAATAAAACGTAAAAATACAAATAAAAAGGAGGTATGCTAGAGCAATCCTTTTTAGTTCCGAAATCGTGTTCGAAGGGTTAGTCAAATATGATTTTAAAAGAATTTGCTAGCCCTTTGTAAGCATCTAATTCTGCTCTAAGCGAACCAACAGATAAGTTGGCTTTTAGTTTGATAGGTATTTTATTATCATCAGCGGTAATCCAAATTGTAAGACTTTCATTTTCTTTAAAAACTCTTCCTGCCTGAACTAAAGGTCTAAAGCGGTAGGTTTTTATTTTTCCAAAGCGAGTTTTTAAAATTTCAGTTCCTAGAAAACGTAATCTAAAAGGATATACTTGTGAGTCCATAAACATATCTAACGCTATTTCTTCGCCAGGTTTCATTGCACTGACATCGTAATTCCTTAAATAATAAAAGGAAGACATCATATCTTGTATGTTGCCAATTGGAATTATTGTGTCTGTTTGATTTTTAAAATCTTGTACATGTGCTGTATTGTTTGCATAATTAAAATGCGTGTTCTGATGTTTTTTGTAACCACCTTCATTAATTTTACGTTTAAACAAATAGGGTTTTCCAGTGTTGACATCTATATATGATTGGTAATTGTCTTTTACTTTGAAAAACCATTTGATAATTCCTGTAGTCCAACCTTTACCCGTAACATGAAATACTTCTTTTCCATTTAGTGTATCTTTATCTACAGTTAATGTCGCATTTCCTGCTTTTAAAAAACCACTATAACTCATTTTAAAGCGAAGCCATTCACCTTCTTTAAAAACCTGAGTTTTTTCTTGGGAAGAAATTGTAATACTAAATAAAATTGTAAAAAATAGAAGAGTGCTTTTTTTCATGTTTTCAAACTTATAAAAAATCATTGACAATATCTATTCCGAAAATGAAAAAACTGCTTGAAATCTCAAGCAGTTTGTGTTAAAAAAATCATATTTTTTAAAATGTTCCCCAATTTTTAAGTTCCTCTTCACTCCATAAATAAGGGAAAAAGATTCTTCTTTGGTATTTAGGATGCATGTATTTTCTCCAATTACTTCCACCAGTCGCTTCTAAATCTTTTTTGCCACCGCCCAAGTATTTTCCGGCGGCATCATAATGAGCAAGGACCCACTTTACATTTACAGTATAGTCGTAATGACGCATTGCTTTAATCAATTCTTGATTTTTTTGAACATCTTTAGGGAGTTCTTGGAACTTTTTAGAAAGGTTACATTCATTATAGTCTTCCATAAAATCAATGAAATCTCCCATGTACTTTTCTTCAAATAAATTGATTAAAGTCGATTTTTTCCCTGTTTTATGGTCTTTGCCTGCAGCTTGCCAATACAAATGATCAAAAGCATTTCTAAAAGATGATTTTCTGTCAATGGTATCTCTGTATCGAACATCAATTAAATTAATCAATTCGGTAGAGGCAAATTCTATCTTGCGATATTGTGCGCTTTGAAAACCACTTGCTGGAGCTAATGTGTTTCTAAATTTCAAATACTGTTCAACATCCATACCTTCTCCCATAACATCAAATGAACTACAAAGCATGTCGAAATACCTGCTAATTCTCATTAAATGTTTAGAGAATTTTCCTGCTGTTATAAGTTCTTTTGAGAGTGAAATTTGATCAATTTCCCATAAAATCATTTTAAACAACAATTCATTTACTTGATGATACATGATAAAAACCATTTCATCTTTTTCTGTTGTCCTCGGAATTTGCAATCCTAATAAAGCATCCGTTTGAATATAATCCCAATAGGTAATGGGTGTGCTATGAAGTAAACCTTCTAGCATGGTGTTTAAAGGAACACCTAATTTATCATACTTTTCTTCTAATGCTTTTAAAATTTCGTCTTTATTCATTTCTATATTTATTATTCATATAATTCACTTTGTAGCTTCACTAAAAAGGTAATTTTATGAAAAAGGCGATTTAATATTTTTAAAATTGGAATTCATTTTTAAATAAAATTAGAGCCAAGAATATAGATTTTTGGTCTTGTATCTTGGCTCTATTTGTCTTGTTTCTTGAATTTATAGTGTTCCTCGATTGGCTTGTTCTCTTTCGATGGATTCGAATAACGCTTTAAAGTTTCCTGCTCCAAATCCACGAGCACCCATTCGTTGAATGATTTCAAAGAATAACGTTGGTCTGTCTTCAATAGGTTTGGTAAAGATTTGTAGTAAATACCCTTCTTCATCTGCATCTATCATAATAGATAGTTTTTGAAGTTCACCAATATCTTCTTTCATCATATCTCTATGTTCACCCAATCGATTAGGAATGTCATCATAATATGCTTGTGGGGGCGGTGGTAAAAATTCTATTCCACGTGCTTTTAATTGACTTACAGTAGAAATGATATCATCGGTAGCAACGGCAATGTGTTGTACTCCAGAACCTTCATAGAAGTCTAAATATTCTTCAATTTGAGATTTTTTAGCTGCTTTTGCAGGCTCGTTAATTGGAAATTTAATTCGCCCATTTCCGTTTGACATTACTTTACTCATCAGGGCAGAATACTCTGTATGAATTTGTTTGTCATCAAAAGATAGAAAGTTTTCAAATCCCATTACGTCTTCGTACCATTTTACCCAAACATCCATTTGATTCCAACCAACATTACCAACCATATGGTCGATGTATTTCAGTCCAACTGATGTTGGGGTATAATCAGATTCCCATTTCTTGAAACCAGGCATAAATGTCCCTTTGTAATTTTTACGCTCTACAAACATATGCACAGTTTCTCCGTACGTGTAAATTCCGGCTTTTACAATTTCTCCATCCTCATCTGTTTCAACCGTTGGCTCTAAATATGATTTGGCACCTCTTTTAGTAGTTTCTTCATATGCAGACCTTGCATCATCTACCCAAAGAGCAATTACTTTTACACCATCGCCATGTTTTACAATATGGTCGTTGATTGGTGATTTACTATTTAATGGAGTTGTTAAAACCAATTTAATTTTGTCTTGTACTAAGACATAACTTACAGAATCCCTAGATCCTGTTTCGAGTCCTTTATATGCTAATGATTGAAAACCAAAGGCGGTTTTGTAGAAGTGTGCGGCTTGCTTCGCGTTACCTACATAAAATTCTACATAATCCGTTCCTAAAAGAGGAAGGAAGTCTTGTGCTCCTGCAAATATTTTTTCTAAACCGTAGTTTACTGATTTTACTTCTTTTGCCATCTTTAGATGTTTTTAATATTTTATAAATGCTATTTGTATGCGGTTTTTGTTTGCCCTGATTAAAAAGAGCTAACGAAAAGCAGGCAATAGCTTCTAATTGTTTTTATTTTAATGAACGTTTTGTACTAATGAGATTCCCGACTACGCAGGAATAACAGATTACTCTAACCAAGATTTGTAATACTCTTCATCTGCAATTTTCATTGCTTCTTCTGTAACCATTAAGGGTTTAAAAGTATCTACCATAACAGCCAGCTCTTCTGTTTTTGTATGGCCAATACTTCTTTCTGCTGCTCCTGGGTGTGGGCCATGTGGTATTCCAGCTGGGTGTAAAGAGATGTGACCTTGGTCAATATCATTTCTACTCATAAAATCTCCATCTACATAATACAAAACTTCGTCAGAATCGATATTGCTGTGATTGTATGGAGCTGGTATAGAATCTGGATGATAATCATACAAGCGTGGCACGAAACTACAAATTACAAATGTGTTGGTTTCAAAAGTTTGGTGTACAGGTGGCGGTTGATGAATACGACCTGTTATTGGTTCAAAATCGTGTATAGAAAAAGCGTATGGAAAATTATATCCATCGTAACCAACTACATCAAAAGGATGTGATGCATAGACCATCTCTATAATTTCACCTTGTTTTTTTACTTTGATTAGAAAATCTCCAAGCTCATTATACGTCTCTAGTTCTTCCGGCCTTCTTAAATCACGTTCACAAAAAGGAGCGTGTTCTAATAACTGACCAAACCAGTTTCTGTAACGTTTGGGGGTGTATACTGGAGAGTAAGATTCAACAATAAAAAGTCTATTATTTTCATCATCAAAATCTAATTTATAGATAATTCCACGGGGAATTACTAAATAATCTCCGTATTTAAAATCGATGTTTCCGAGATGAGTTCTTAATTTACCGGTTCCTTTGTGTATGAAAATTACTTCGTCAGCGTCGGTGTTTTTATAAAAATAATCTTTGGTTGATTGTTTTGGTGCTGATAAAATAATGTTACAATCAGAATTTGTTAAGACTACTTTTCTGCTTTCTAAATAATCATTTTCTGGCGGAACTTGAAATCCTCTAAACCTATATGATTGAATGTTATTGGCTTTCGCTATTTTAGGAGCTACCGAATACTGTTTTCTAATTTCTTTGACCATTGTTGGTCTGTGCTCATGGTAACTATTGGTAGACATTCCGTCAAAACCAATCGTGCCAAATAATTGTTCGTAATATAAACTTCCATCTTCTTTACGGAATTGTGTATGACGTTTCGGTGGAATTTTCCCTAATTTATGATAAAAAGGCATAATTTCTAATGTATTAATTTGTGAATGAATTCACATAGCAGTGGTGTATTGCTACGTTTTATAATTGATTAATTGCTACATTAAATGCCCTATTCAGGATTTCTCTTGATTAAGAATTTTAATAAAATTAGAAGATCTAACCAACTCATCATTAAGTGTTTTAGTTGTACACTCAACAAATATACAGAATATTCATTTGAAACTTAAATTATCACCAGCATTCTATAGAAGAATTATTATTTTAAATTAATCTAAATAAAAATTGTTTATTGTTTTTTTACGGAATATATTTGCCGAATATTATTTGTATTAAATCTAAATAAAAATAAATGAAAACTATTTTGTCTACCGTTATGTTGTTATTTGTAACGGTATTTGCTATTGCTCAAAACAACACTATTAAAGGGAGAATTGTAGATATAAACAAGAACGCCTTACCAGGTGTAAATGTGTATATTAAAAATTCAATAAATGGTTCTGAAACCAATATGAATGGGGGTTTTAGCATTAAGTATAACACAAAGAAGCCAGTTTTGGTGATCTCTTTTGTTGGTTATAAAACAAAGGAAATTAAAATAAATAACTCTACTGATTTAGGTGTAATTACACTTTATGAAGGAAATGAATTGTTGCAGGAAATTGTATTAGAAACAAGAAATAATAAATTTTCTAGAAAAAAAACAGCCTATGTTTCTAAGCTACCATTAAAAGACATAGAAAACCCACAAGTATATAGTACGGTTACTTCAGAGCTTTTAGAGTCTCAAATAATAACCAATATTGATGATGCTCTTAACAATGCTACTGGAGTAAGTAAATTATGGGAGTCAACTGGCAGGTCTCCGGATAACGGAACAGGTTGGTTTTCTACGAGAGGTTTTGCAACTCAACCGGCATTGGTAGATGGAATGCCTGGGTATGTTTTAACAGCGGTTGATCCTTCATATATAGAGAGAATTGAAGTTGTAAAGGGGCCTTCTGCAACGTTATTTGGTAGTACTGTGTCTTCTTTAGGAGGGTTAATTAATATTGTTACTAAAAAGCCAAAACAAGGTACTCAAGGAAGTCTCTCCTATACTATGGGGTCTTTTGGGTTGAATAGAGTTTCTGCCGATGTAAATACAGCTTTAAGTAAAACTGATGAGCTTTATTTTAGATTAAATACTTCGTATTTAACACAAGATTCTTGGCAAGATGCGGGATTTAGAAACTCGGTATTTGTAGCTCCTTCTTTTTCTTATAGAATCAATAATAAATTGAATGTATCATTAGGTTTTGAATATTCAAAAACAGAACAAACCAATCCTTCTATGTTGTTTGTTAGGAGAGGTATGCCATTGTTAGCGAAGACTCCAGCAGAAATGGAAGTTGACCCTAATAAATCTTACACGTCTAATGATGTAACATTAAAAACTCCAATGTTTAATATTAGAGGAATTATAGATTATAAATTATCTGATAATTGGACATCTCAAACTATTATGGCTGGGGTACATGGAAGTACAAAAGGATACTATCAATACAATATTGATGGTGCTGCGGCAGCTATGGGGGTTTTACAACCATTTTTACAAACTCCATTGGCTTCATTAGTGGCTCCAATATTAACAGAATCGGGTGGGTTATTACAAAGAGATGCTTTTGCTAGAATTTTTGATTATAGAGATATTGAATCTTCTAAATTTAATATCCAACAAAACTTTACTGGAGATTTCAAAATTGGAGATGTTCGTAACAGGTTGGTTATTGGCTTAGACTATGTAACTAGAAATGGTAACTCAAGAAATAAAAGCGGTAATCCAGTATTGGAAACCACATCAACTTTCCCTTTGCTGTTAAGTACATTGCAGGGGTTTGATCCTGATACTGCAGCTGCATTAAAAGCACAATTAGCGGGCTTTCCATACTTCGATGCTTTTGTGTCTGCTAAAGGAGATATTGTTAATAGTTCATTTACACCAAATGCAAAGTATGCTATTTCAAAAAGTAAATTAGACGGAATATTTGCAAACGTACCTGTTGTAGCATGGCAACACAAATCAAATACTTTTGCAACCTATGTATCTGATGTTATAAATATAACACCAAATTTAACAGCGAATATTGGTTTGAGAATGGATTATTTTGATCAGCAAGGTGAAACGTCTAACCCAGATGATGGTTTTACAAAAACTACATTTTCTCCAACTGCAGGGATTGTTTACCAACCAATTCCGAGTAAGTTAAGTGTATTTACAAACTTCCAAACAGGTTTTATAAATAATGACCCTGTCTATAATGCTGCAACGGCATCATATGATCTATTCGAGCCGACAAAAGCAAAGCAGTTTGAAACTGGAATAAAAACCAATTTAGATGGAGGAAGATTAAATTTAGGAGTAAGTTATTACCACATTACTGCGAATGATAGATTGATTTCTGACCCTAGATCTTTATTGTTTCCACAAAGTCTCCCAACCGAAGAAACCGTAAGTAAAGGATTTGAGTTTGAAGCAAACTATAACCCAATTTCTGGGTTAAATATTAGAGGAGGTTACGCATTTAACGATAGTAAAATTACCAAGACTACGATTGCAGAATTACAAGATAGGAGGCCTGAAGAAGCTGGGCCTCAATCTACATACAATTTATGGGGAGATTATACTTTTGATAAAAATGGATTCTTAAATAACGTTGGTGTAGGATTCGGATTAAATGGAGCATCAGAACATTATACAATGAATAGTGGTGTTACAGGGAGGTTTACCCTGCCGAGTTATACGATTTATAATACCGCCCTTTATTACAGTACAAGTAAGTTTAAAGTTGGATTGAAAATAAATAATCTAACAGATAAAATTTATTATAAAGGATGGAGTACAATAAATGCACAAGCACCCAGAGCTTTCTTAGGAAACATTACCTACAGGTTTTAGAAAAAAGAAAATAATTATTTGATTAATATGTTGTTAGATTTCACATGGCTCTTTGTGTAAAAGCACTGAGCTATGTGTTTTTTAAAGAGATAAATGAGACTAAAAAAGAATTGCAAAACTGAACGATGAACACATTAATTATACTTTTAAACTTTTGTAGCTTTTTTCTGCTATTAAACACTTCAAAAAAAGCGGTTTTACAGCATCGGTTTATAGAAATTGCTACTCAGAAAAATAGTACAATAGCTAAATCTATTGGTTTGTTATTGTTTGTATGTACATTTTATATTGCAGTAAGGCAATACGGTTTTACAGCAGGAATACTTGTTAATATATGTGAAATAATGTTAATAGCAAGCTTGTTGATTCTTTTGAATCCGTTAAAAAAAATGAATTATAAAAGTGTACTACTTGTGTTTCTATTATTGTTAATTATTGAATTTATAATTTATTAATATGCCTGCAAATCCTAAATATTTATCAACATCAGCTTGGCATAAAGCCGCTAAGATCTTTTCTGGAATAATTGGTGGCTATATGATCAGTGCAATGCTTCATATGGCACTCTCGTTATGGGTACCTTTTCAGAAGAATATGCTAATCACGGCCGTATATACCTTGTTTGTTGTATGGTGTGTGTTATTAATTGTGCCTTTCTTATTTAAAAATGGATGGAAAGTTTTAGGGGTTTATATTTTGGCGATTTTATTACTGGCTGTTGCTATTCATTACGGAAACTTATATCAACCTTTAAATTAGAACAATATTATGGGAAAAAGAAATTACAATGTTTTTTTTAATACACATACTGTTAGTGGTATTGTAATAAGTGTTGCGTTGTATGTTATTTTCTTTGCAGGAGCTTTTGCGCTGTTTAACGAGGAAATTATCCAATGGGAAAAAGGAACTTATTTAAATGAAGTGTCAAAAAAAGAGGTTGATTATGATTCTATTCTGGTGTCGCTTAATAATGAGTATCATCTAGTTGGTAGAGACATCGTTTTTAGATTAGGACAAAAAGGAGAAGAAACTAATATTTCTTTGTTGCCATCTAAAGATTCCTTATCTCCAAAGGAGGCAAAAGAAAATGAGTATTTTGCACTAAATACAAATACACATAAAAAGAAAGAATACGACGAGTTTTATAGTCTGGCCGAATTTATTTACAGATTGCATTTCTTTTCTCAATTGCCTTATGTTGGGATTTACTTGGCAGGTTTTGTTTCCTTGTTTTTCTTATTTGCCATTGTTTCTGGGGTTGTCGTGCATTGGGAAAAAATAGTTTCCAACTTTTATACTTTCAACCCAAAATCGATTTTAAAAAGAATGTGGACAGATGCGCATACCGCATTGGGGATAATCGGATTGCCCTTCCAATTTATGTATGCCATCACAGGAGCTTATTTCGGGTTGAGTATTTTGGTGTTGTTGCCAGCTAATTTTTTGTATAATTCTGATAGAGATAAGCTAATTGAAGATTTACGTCCACAGCTCAAGAACTATGATTGGGTGGCCAAAACGCAAGATAAAATCCCTAGTGTTAATGATTTTGTAGTTTCAAATGGAAATAGATGGGATGCCACAACTGTACAACGGTTAACAATTACAAATTACGGCGGAACTAATATGAAGTATCAACTGCTAGTCAGTCAGCCAGAAACTGAACATTTTTTTGCAGAAGGTAGGGTTACAGTAAATGCCTTTACCAATGAGATAATAGATATTAAAGCACCTCAAGAAGAAATCTATATCGAAAATATTCAGCGCTCTATAGAGAAACTCCATTTTGGAAGTTATGGAGGTATTGCTTTAAGAGTTGTTTATTTTATACTTGCTTTAATTACTTGTTTTGTAATTATCACAGGGGTTTTGATTTGGTTAGAGGCGAGGAATAGAAAAAGTATTCCCCTAAAAAAACGATTATATACATATAAAGTAGGCCATATTTATATGGCAGTTTGTTTGTCATTATATCCGGTTACCGCATTGTCTTTTCTTTTTGTGAAACTACTTCCTCAAAGTTATAATAGTCAAAAGCAAACACTTATTTACTACCTGTTCTTTTTAAGTTGGTTATTCGCTAGTGTTTTGTTGCGGTCCTTAAGAAGTAATTATATAACAAACAAAATCACATTAATTTCAGGAGCAATTTTAGGGATTTTAGTACCTGTTGCTAATGGAACTGTGACAGGAAACTGGATTTGGAAAACGTATGCAGATAAACAATATGATATACTTACTGTTGATTTGTTATGGATTTTGTTATCATGCGTTGCTGTGCTATTTGCAATAAAGGTAAAACCAAGTATTCAAGAGAAAAGTTCATTGGCAAAAAATCCAATAGACTATAAAAATATAGCAGCTCAATTAAAGGAAGAAGAGTCTAAAGCACTTCCAGAAATCAACACTAATAATTTAAATAATATACCAATGAGAACAAAAATTTCACTTTTATGGATATTCATCGCAATCGGATTTATTTTTCATCACATTTATGGATTAGCAACTGTATTTTTTAATGAATCAGTTTTAATTGAAGGGGCAACAGGAGAAACGCCTTTTTGGGCACATCAATGGAGAATTTTAATGGAAGGTCTTGCGTTAACTTTTGGATTACTAACCTTAGAAATCTCAAAAAAATGGTTTAAAACCATCACTTTTGTTTGGGCCATTATTTTAGGGTTATTTAATGTATACCATGTTGTTACTGCGATCATTTATGAGATGTCTAATCTATCTGAAATTCTTATTTTAATTTTACTTGTTATAGCAAATACTTTCTTAGTTAAAACAATTAATCAATGGAGAAAGCTAGCAGAATGATTTTTATATGAAAAATCAATTCACAAAAACACAATTAAAAGAAATTGAGAGCCAATTAAGTCATCCAAGAGGAGCGCAAGGTATTGAAATTGCGAACTCAATGAACCAGAGTAATATTGGGATGACCAAATCTTCTATTGCCGCTTTGAATGTTGGTGAAGGAGATGTCGTGCTAGAAATAGGACACGGAAATTGCGGGCATTTGAAGTATTTAATTGATGCAGCTGAGGAGATAAAATACATAGGATTAGAGATTTCTGAGACAATGAATAATGAAGCTAAAAAGCAATTGAGTTCTGTTGAAGCTAAGAATGTCGAATTTAAATTGTATAAAGGGAATGAGCTTCCTTTAGATAATGAGTCTGTTGATCGGGTGCTGACTGTAAATACACTTTATTTCTGGGAAAAACCTATTGCCTTTTTAATGGAAATTTTTAGAGTTCTTAAAAACGATGGATTATGTATAGTGACCTTTGCTCATAAAGAATTTATGAATACACTCCCTTTTGTCAATGAGAAATTTAGATTGTATAATCCAAAAGATTTAGATGGCCTACTGAAAGTAACAAAAATGACTTTAAAGAGAAACTATAAGAAACAAGAAACAGTAAGAAATAAAGCAGGAGATTATGTTGAAAGGGTTTATTCGGTCGCGGTTTTAATTAAAAAAGAGTAATTATGGATGAGACAATTGGATTGATTTATGGTTCTGATACTGGAATGACAGAGGGAATTACACATAGTATTGTTGATCATTGGGATGATGTTAATGTTGAGGTGTTAGAGGTGTCTCAGGTTGCTAAGTCAGATATTGAAAAATATAAGATTCTTGTCTTCGGTTTATCTACTTGGTATGATGGTGATTTACAAAGTGATTGGGAAGAATACTTTGAAGAGTTTAAAACCATTGATTTTATCAATAAAAAAGTGGCTGTTTTTGGTTTAGGTGATCAATATGGTTATGGTGAATATTTTATTGACGGTGTTGGCATGTTAGCCAGAGTTGTATTAGAAAATGGAGGTGAAATTGTTGGGAAATGGCCAATTAAAGGTTATGATTTTGCTGAATCTAAAGCGGAAATTGAAGGCCAAGGTTTGTTTTTTGGTTTGGCAATTGATGAAGATAATCAGCCGGAGCTAACCCAAGAAAGGCTATCTAGCTGGTTATTGCAAGTGGAAAATGAGTTGTCTGCCTAATGTGGTATTAAAAAGGCGGTGTTTTAACACCGCCTTTTTAAATTATCTGTATTTATAATTAGCTTTCAGGCGCTAATTCAACTTCTAGTCCATCCATTTCTGGAGTGATTTGAATTTGACAGCCTAAACGGCTATTGTCTTCAACATGAAAAGCTTCAGCAAGCATCATGTCTTCATCAATTCCCATTTCTGGCAACGCATGATCTGAGTTTACATAACATTGACATGATGCACACATGGCCATTCCGCCACAGATACCAATAGTACCCTCTGGCGCTAACTCGTATGAGCGAACCACTTCCATTAAGTTCATCGCCATATCGGTAGGAGCTTCAATTTCGTGTAAAACGCCGTTTCTATCAGTAATTTTTATTTTTACATCTGGATTCATTATTCAATCTTTTTTACAACTGCTTTAGGAGCTTCCTTACGAGTTCCGTCAAATCCATCAACACCACCAACCGTGGTATATTTCATTACGTATTTTTTGTCGGGAAAAATTCGTTGAAAAGCACTTTGACACATTAAAGTAGCTTCATGGAACCCACATAAAATCAACTTCAGTTTTCCTGGATAGGTGTTTACATCTCCAATGGCGTAAATTCCAGGGATATTAGTTTGATAATCCAAGGCGTTATTTACTTTAATAGCGTTTTTCTCTATTTCTAGTCCCCAATTTGCAATAGGTCCAAGTTTAGGCGCCAACCCAAAAAGCGGAATAAAATGATCTGTTTCTAAAATATAATCTTCTTCGCCTTTTTTAGAAATTACAACCCCTGTAATATTGTCTTTTCCAGTTATTTCTTTTATTTCTGCAGGGGTAATTAAGTTAATTTTTTTAGCATCTTTTAATTCTTGCACTTTATCAACAGAATCTAAAGCACCTCTAAATTCGTTTCTTCGATGTACTAAGGTTACAGATTTTGCGATATCAGATAAATAGATAGACCAGTCTAAGGCAGAATCTCCGCCACCGGCAATAACTACATTTTTGTCACGATACAATTCTGGCTCGCGAATCATATATTCAACCCCTTTGTCTTCAAAGTTTGCAATATTAGGAATCGGTGGTTTTCTAGGTTCAAAACTTCCTAGCCCTCCAGCAATAGCTATTATTGGTGCTTGATGTTTTGTTCCTTTATTAGTTGTTACAATAAAACTTCCGTCTTCTTGTTTGTTAATTGTTTCTGCACGTTCTCCTAGTGTAAATCCTGGCTCAAATTGCTTAATTTGCTCAAGTAGCTTACCTGTTAGATCACCAGCTAAAATTTCTGGATATGCTGGGATATCATAAATAGGTTTTTTAGGGTAAATTTCAGAACATTGTCCACCAGGTTGAGGTAAAGCGTCAATTAGATGACATCTTAATTTTAATAAACCCGCTTCAAAAACGGTAAATAACCCTGTTGGTCCAGCGCCAATAATTAATATATCTGTAGTAATCATTTGTTTTTTTAATCGCGTAAAAATACTAGATGTAAAATGTATAAAAACTGATTTTTATCAGTTATTCAACATTAATAACTTCCTCAATGTGTGGAGCGTATTTTCTAATGGTAGCTTCAACACCATTTCTCAACGTCATTTGATTGACAGAGCAGCCAATACAAGCACCTTCTAATTGAACTTTCACCGTATTTTCTTCTATTGATAAAAGTTTAATGTTTCCGCCATCACTAATTAAAAAAGGACGAATTTCTTCTAATGCTTTTTCAACGTTGTTTTGTGTTTCTTGTGCTGTCATAACTTGTTTTATTTTGTGCTACAACCACTCATAGTTGTAATTCTTACAACTTCTGTTGGAGGTAGACTTTCATTTCTTTTAATTAATTGAGATAACATTTCTTTAGTTGCATTTTTAAACGCTTCTTCTAAAGGTGTATTATCTTGTAAGGCTACAGGATGACCAACATCTCCAGCTTCACGAATACTTTGCACTAAAGGAATCTCTCCTAGAAATTGTGTTTGTATGTCTTCTGCTAAATTTCTTGCTCCTCCTTTTCCAAAGATATAATATTTATTATCAGGTAATTCATCCGGAGTGAAATAGGCCATATTTTCTATAATTCCTAAAACAGGAACATTAATGCTCTCTTGTTGAAACATTGCGACACCTTTTTTAGCATCTGCTAATGCAATACTTTGTGGTGTACTTACAATCATGGCTCCATTTATAGGTAAGGCTTGAACAATTGATAAATGCACGTCACCAGTTCCTGGAGGTAAATCAATCAACAAGAAATCTAATTCTCCCCAATCAGCATCGAAAATTAATTGATTTAAGGCTTTAGAAGCCATTGGTCCACGCCAAATCACTGCTTGATCTGGATTTGTAAAAAAACCTAACGACAATAATTTGACTCCATAATTTTCTATAGGCTTCATCTTAGAGCGCCCATCAACAGTTACAGAAATTGGTTTTTCACTTTCTACATCAAACATTAAATGCATAGAAGGCCCATAAACATCAGCATCTAAAACACCAACCTTAAATCCCATTTTTGCTAAAGAAACAGCTGTGTTTGCGGTAATGGTAGATTTTCCTACACCACCTTTTCCAGAAGCAATTGCAATGATGTTTTTAATGTTAGGAATCTCTTTTCCTTTTATTTGGTTTGGGTTTTCTTTTGATTTAGCTTCTATTTTAAGATTTATCTTCACTGAAATGTTTTCAGAGACGTTTTGATGAATTGCTCTTTTAATTTCAGTTTCAACTTTCTTTTTTGCTTGTAATGTAGGATTGTTAATGGTGATGTCAATAATAACTTCGTCGCCAAATGCTACTACATTTGTTATGTTTTTATTTTCAACTAAACTTTTACCTTCTCCAGGAGCAGTAACAGTTTCTAATGCGTTGTATATATCTTGTTTTTTAAAACTCATTTTGAGGTTTTAATTTAGGATTAATTCTGAACTACAAAGATATGATTTACAGTTCAGATATTAAAGAAGTTGTAGTTTGATTATTGATGGGTTAATAAGGATAATTTATTGCAGCTCTGTACTCGGATTCCAGAAAATAGTGTCTAGATCTTGAATTTGATTATCAATCACAACAATTCCCTCACTCTCCAGTAATTGTTGCATTAAATTAGTTCCGTCAAAATGGTGTTTACCAGTTAATAGCCCTTTTTTATTTACAACTCTGTGAGCTGGTACTTCTTCTTTCTGATTGCTAGAGTTATTCATCGCCCAGCCTACCATTCTTGCAGAGCGGGCTGCACCTAAATACCTTGCTATGGCACCATAACTTGTAACTCTTCCGTACGGGATTAAACGAGCTACGGCATATGACTTTTCAAAGAAGTTATCTGATGGTTTCATGTATTTGTGTATATTGTTTATTAACGGTTAGATACTGTATGTAGTGCGTCGTCTTCTCTCGTGACTCCTGTTTTAGTAAGTTCGTTTTACCTTGTGAAATTACAATAATTTAATCAATGAAACCAAGGCGACGATTCCTGTAATACTACCCAAAACAAAATTCAAGTATTTTGAAAACTTTACAATTTTAGGTTTTATTTTTTCGGCCAAGAGCACATAATGATATAAAATGAGGTAGGTGCCGAGTGCGGATCCTAGTACAAAAATGGAAACATTAATAAGATCTAACTCTAGCCAGCCGTACATTTCAAACGTAGCGCCAACTCCACAGTAGAACGGAATTGAAAACATATTTATTAGTGATAAGCCAATGCCAGTTAAAAATCCGTTTTTTATATTTTTTTTTGTAGTTATTTCTTTTTGTTCCCGGATAGCCATTCTGAAAAAAAAGAATGATAAAATCGCAAAAATGATAATTGAAACGGATTGTATTGTGTCTAAAACAATAGGGTGAGAATGAATAATTTTTAAAAAAAGTAATGCAAAAAAAGCTTGAAAAAACACAATAAATGACACGCCAATAGAAAAATTAATGGCTGTTTTTTTGTTTTTCTCTATACTAATTTTAGTTGCTGTAATATTTAACATGCTTGGAGTGACAGTTCCTAAATAAGAAGTGCTGAACCCAAGAAAAAAAGTAAGAAATAACATGTTTTAGAATCCTTAGTATTTGATTCTAAATTTGATAAAAGTAATTGGTTTCCCTTTCTCTAGATATTGTTTTTCATAAAAAGTCTGTGTGCCGATTACTTCTTCTGGGCTGTATGTGTTTTTATATACATCATGATTTGCATGTAAAATTTCATGGCCTTCACCATGCAGCAAGCCTAAAGTATAACCGTGCATAAATTCGCTGTCTGTTTTTAAATTAACAACACCATCTTCTTTTAATACATGGTGGTATTTCTTTAAAAATTCTGTATTGGTAAGCCTGTGCTTTGTTCTTTTGTATTTGATTTGTGGATCTGGAAACGTAATCCAAATTTCATCAACTTCATTTTCTCCGAAAATTTGGTCGATCAATTCTATTTGAGTTCTAACAAAGCCAACATTATCTAAATCTTCTTCTAATGCTGTTTTCGCTCCGCGCCAAAAACGTGCGCCTTTAATGTCGATTCCAATAAAGTTTTTGTCTGGGTTTTTTTCGGCCAGAGCAATAGTGTATTCCCCTTTACCACAGCCTAACTCTAAAACGATAGGTTTATCGTTTTTGAAAAAAGTATTCCATTTTCCTTTTAAAGAAAAACCTTCTAATATTTCTTCCCTTTTCGGTTGGATGACATTAGAGAACGTTTCGTTTTCGTTAAAACGTTTCAGTTTGTTTTTGCTTCCCAATGTAGAAAATTATTTTGCAGAATCTTCGATTCCTTCTTTTTTGAAACGCAAACTCTCTTTCATCCAGTATCCAAACAACACTAGTAAAACGAGCATGAAAAGCCAGTTAATAGTATTTGCTGTCCACCAGTTTGAGCTTTCTAAACGTAATGTTTCAAATGGACTCAAAGCCCAAGTGAAAAAATCTCCAATTAATCTAAAAATATTGCTTGCAATCATATCTTAAGTATCTTTACGCTGCAAAAATATAAAAACAAATCATGTTAGCCAATTTTTTCAGCAAATCAAAACCAGTTAATTTTATACTTATTATAGTGCTTTTTTTAATCTACTATGTTTTAGATAGCTTTATCTATAGGTCTGTAGCAATTAATCTTGAGGTGTTAGTCGCAATACCGTTATTTTTGGGAATCTTTTTCTTGTATAATTTTATCATAACAAAGAATAGGCTAACAAAAGACGATTCTTATGCTTTCTTGTTGTTTGTTGTTGGCTTAGGTTGTTTGCCTCAATTAAATGTGGCGTATATTGTATTGGTAAAGTATGTTATACTGTTTTTGTTTTTGCGAAGAATTTATAGTTTAAGAACATTAAAATCAGTCTATGAGAAGTTATTTGACAGTGGTCTTTGGTTGGGTGTATTGTTTTTAATATCCGCTGAAAATATTTTGTACTTGTTTTTGTTGTTTATCGCAGTGCTTCTTTTTATTAAAATTACATTTAGAACGGTCTTAATTCCGATACTAGGTTTTTTAACTCCACTTTTTATATTTTTTACATACCATTTTTTTGTTGACACATTGGCTAATTTCTATGAGGTTTTTGAAATTATATTTACACTAGATTTTAATAGTTATAAAGCTAGTATTTATGTGGTTTCTATGGTAGCTTTTGGGTTGGTAACTTTTATTTCTATCCTTTTAAGATCTAGTAGAATATTTTCTGTCAGTAATCGGTTTAAAAGAAGTTGGAGTTTGTTATTGTCACATTTATTGGTTGCTTTCGGTTCTTTGTTTTTGATTGATGCCAAAGATGGAACAGAATTGATTGCCTTGCTAATTCCTTCAACAATATTGATTGCAAATTGGATTCAATCTGTAGAAAGAAAAATCATAGTGAATATCGTTTTGTTAGTATTATTGGTAATTTCTTTTGGGATTCACTTTATAGCTTAGCACCAAAGGCTAAATCTCCTGCATCACCTAAACCAGGAACAATATATCCTTTGTCGTTTAGTGTGTCATCGATTGCTGCAATCCATAAATGTGTGTTTTTTGGAAAATGATTTTTGATGAAATTAATTCCTGCAGTTGAGCCAATAACACAAACAACGTGAATCTCTTTCGGTGTCCCGTGTTCTTTCATCCCTTCGTATACAGCGACTAAAGATTGTCCAGTTGCTAACATTGGGTCTGCCAATAATAATGTTTTATGAGTAATGCTTGGAGAGGCAAAATATTCTACAATAATTTCAAATGCTGCGTCATCATTTGGGTGATGACGATAGGCAGAAATAAAGGCATTTTCAGCAGCATCAAAATAATTCAATAAGCCTTGATGTAAAGGTAATCCAGCTCTTAAAATAGAGCACAAAACAACATCGTTGTTTGGAAGTTGAATATCTTTAGTTCCCAGTGGTGTCTTAATATTAGAAGATGAATAGGATAAATTTTTACTTAATTCATATCCTAAAATCTCACCAATTCTTTCAATGTTTCTTCGAAATCGAAGCGAGTCTTTTTGAATGGTTACATCCCTAATTTCTGAAATGAATTTATTTAAAATAGAATTGGTTTCTTCTAAATGATGAATGATCATAATTGGTGTTTTAAGAATTTGAATTTAATACTTCTTCAATTTTTTGAATTACTGTTTTTGGCAATATTGTTCTCATGACATCTTCGTACCCTTCACAAATTTTGTTGCCATAAATTGAACTGGGAATGTTTGGAAACTTCTCTAGATCTGGTACTAAGCAATAATCAGTAGGTTGGTTAAATGGAGCAAATCCAGCAAAAGGATGCGTGCCTCCCCAAAGTGTAATAGTTGCAACTTGTTGCATGGCAGAAAAATGTGCATTTCCAGAATCCATGGCTAACATACAATCTAAATGAGCAATTAGATTCAGTTCTTCTTTTAAATTTAACGTTCCAGCTACAGAAATGCAATTTGTGTTTTGTTGTGCTATCTCAGATAAGGATTCAATTTCAGATTGTCCGCCGCCAAAAAGAAAAACAGTATGGTTTTTAGAAAGTTCTAGAATCACTTTTTTCATTAAATCTATCGGATACACCTTAGGGTCAAATGCAGCAAAGGGAGCAATTCCAATCCAATGTTGTTTTTTGTCATTAGTAATCGATGCAACTTTAGTGTCTAGTAGCGGTTTTTCTAATGGAGCTGGATTCGAAAGGTTGATTCTAAAACCTAGTTTCTCAAAAACATCAGCATACCGTTGATGTGATGTTTTTAGTTGCTTGAAAATTTTATTTTCAGTTCTTGTTAATGCTTTTTTTTCTGCTCTTCCTTTGTCAATAACTGCAATAGAATTGTTAGAGAATTTAAAAAAGGAACGTAAAATCTTAGATCTTAAAACATTATGTATGTCAGCAATATGGGTAATATTCAATTGCTTTAATTCTTTATGCAATTTATGTAGCCCTAAAATCCCTTTATGTGTATCATTTACATCTGCACTGTAAAAATGTACATTCGGTATGTCATCAAATAAGGGCTTTAAAAAAGCTTTAGATAAAAAGGTGATTTTAATAGTTGGGTATTGTGCTACGATAGCTCTAATAATAGGAACTGTCATGGCAACATCTCCCATTGCAGATAATCGAATTACTAAAATATGTGATTTTACTTGCAAAGGTTTCTCTTAATGATTCTTGGTAAAAATAATCAATTCTAAAGAAAATAACCTGGTTTTTATCAATTTACTCAGACGCTATATTGTGGGGGTTCTAAGGAATTATTCCTTAAATAATTGCGTACCTTTGTCCCTGTATTTTAAAAAAGTATTGAATGATTCAATCAATGACTGGTTATGGTAAGTCGGTTTTACAACTACCAACCAAAAAAGTAACCATAGAAATTAAAACGCTAAACAGTAAAAATTTAGATTTAAATGTTAGAATTCCTTCTTATTATAAAGAGAAAGAATTAGCGGTACGAAAAAAACTAGCGTCAGGCTTAGTTAGAGGAAAAATCGATTTTTCTATTTATGTAGAAATGACAGCTGATGAAACTTCAACCGTAATTAATAAAACTGTTGTTAACGATTATATTCAACAGTTAAAAAATGTCTTATTTACTGAAAATAATAGCGATATTGAGTTGTTAAAAATGGCTATAAAAATGCCGGATGCTTTAAAAACAGAAAGAGAAGAGTTGGATGAAGGCGAATGGGATTTGATTGAAGGTGCAATTAATGAAGCGTTAAAAGAAACCATACAATATAGAGTTGATGAGGCAGCTTCTTTAGAAGACGATTTTAAATTAAGAATTTTAAATATTAGAAAATATTTAGAAGAAGTAAATGAGTTGGATGAAGAACGATTAAGTAATGTAAGAGAGCGTTTACAAAAAGCAATTGACGATTTAAAAGTAGAAATAGATGCCAATCGTTTTGAACAAGAACTAATTTATTATCTAGAGAAATTAGATATAAACGAAGAGAAAGTTCGATTAGAAAATCACTTAGAGTACTTTTTGCAAGAATTAGATAGTACGGATTCTAATGGTAAAAAGTTAGGGTTTATTGTTCAAGAAATTGGAAGAGAAGTGAACACGACAGGTTCTAAAGCAAATTATGCTCCCATGCAAAAATCTGTAATTCAGATGAAAAATGAATTAGAAAAAATTAAAGAACAAATCTTAAACGTATTATAATTGATGGGGAATTTTGAAGGTAAATTATTTGTTTTTTCTGCACCATCTGGCTCTGGTAAAACAACGATTGTACGTCACTTATTAGCACAAGATAAATTAAATTTAGAGTTTTCTATTTCTGCAACATCAAGAGAAGCAAGGGGGTTTGAAGTTGATGGGGCTGATTATTATTTTATTTCTTTAAAAGAGTTTAAAGAAAATATAAAAAGTGATGCTTTTTTAGAATGGGAAGAGGTGTATAGAGATAACTTCTATGGAACACTTAAAACAGAAATAGACCGTATTTGGTCTCTAGGAAAACACGTTATTTTTGATATTGACGTTGTTGGTGGGTTGCGAATAAAAAAGAAATTCCCAGATCAAACACTATCTGTTTTTGTGAAGCCGCCAAGCGTAGATGAATTAAAAATTCGTTTAAAAAAGCGCAAAACTGAAAGTGACGAAAAAATAAATATGAGAATTGCAAAGGCTTCAGTAGAGTTGGCAACAGCACCTCAGTTTGATGCAATTATAAAAAACTACGATTTGGAAGTTGCTTTAAAAGAAGCGGAGCAATTGGTAAGTGATTATTTAGGTTTAGAATAAACAAAAATGAATATTGGTTTATATTTTGGGACGTTTAATCCAATTCATGTTGGGCATTTAATTATTGCCAATCACATGGTAGAAAATTCTAATTTGGATGAAGTTTGGTTGGTGGTAACACCACACAACCCGTTTAAAAAGAAAAGTACATTATTGGACAATCACCATCGATTTGAACTGGCTTTTTTGGCAACTGAGCAATACGATAAAATTAAACCGTCAAAAATTGAGTTTGATTTACCCCAACCTAATTATACTGTAAATACCCTTGTTCATATTTCAGAGAAATTTCCTCAGCATAATTTTAGTATCATTATGGGAGAAGACAATTTGAAGAGTTTCCATAAATGGAGAAACTACGAAACCATTTTAGAGCATCATCGTATTTATGTGTATCCAAGGATTTCTGAAGGAAAAACAGCAGCTCTATTTGATCAACACCCGAAGATTCATAAAATTGAATCACCAATTATTCAAATTTCATCTACTCACATTCGCAATGGAATTAAACAAGGAAAAAATATAGAGCCAATGTTACCTAATGGTGTTTGGAAATATATTGATGATATGAATTTTTACAGAAAATAGTTCCACTATTTTTTCGTTGTATATTTGTAATTAATTAGACAAACTATTTGTGGTTAAAAAAACACCAAAAAAAAGCAAGTTTAGGCAGCGGATAACCAATAAATTTAGATTGGTTGTTTTAAATGAAGACACCTTTGAAGAAAAGTTGTCTTTTAAATTAACTATTTTAAATATTTTTGTTTTAAGTGGTGTTTTTTCAATTGTTTTAGTGGCTTTAACCACTGTTTTAATTGCGTATACACCCATTAGAGAGTACATTCCTGGGTATGCATCTACCAAATTAAAAAAGGATGCTTCTAAGTTGGTGTACCAAGCAGATTCTTTAAAAAACAGATTGCAATTATTAGAGAACTATACAAAAGCATTGAGGCCAATTTTGGCTGGAGAACAACCGATTTCAACTGTAGATTTTGATTCTCTAAAAGTTAATTCTGATCCAATACATATTGATGAAAAAAAACTGGCTGCTTCTAAAAATGATTCTTTATTTAGAGAAAAGGTAGAAAGTAAAGATCGTTTTCCGTTGTTTGATAAAGCCGAAAATAAAATTGATATTGTGTTTTTCGCACCAATTACAGGAAGTATTACACAAGAATTTAATATCACGAACAAACATTTTGCCTTAGATATTTCTCAAAAAACTGGGACTCCAGTAAAAGCAATAGAAGATGGTCGAGTTATTTTTTCTGAGTGGACCACAGAAACGGGATATGTGCTAATTATTGAACATGGAACAGGTTTTATATCTGTGTATAAACACAATGGTGTTTTATTAAAGCAACAAGGTGATTTTGTAAAGTCTGGAGAAGCAATTGCAACCATTGGTTCAACTGGAGAACTGACTACAGGGCCACATTTACATTTCGAATTATGGTATAACGGCTATCCGGTAAACCCAATAAATTATATAGATTTCAAATAATGAGCATAAAATCTGTATTTGCAATTCCATTTGCCAAAAGAGTCACAAAACGAGTTTTTAAATGGGCAAATAATCCACATGAAACACAAGAGAAAGTATTTCAAAAATTAATTTTAAAAGCAAAAAACACTGCTTTTGGAAAAGACCATGATTTTAAAAATATTACTTCATACAATGATTTTAAAAACCGTGTTAAAATTCAAGATTACGAAGGGTTAAGACCCTATGTTGATAGAATAGTAGCAGGAGAAGAAGATGTGCTTTGGAAAGGGAAACCTTTGTATTTTGCAAAAACTTCTGGTACAACTTCTGGGGCAAAATACATTCCCATTACCAAAGACTCAATGCCAACGCATATAAAAGCAGCAAGGAATGCGTTGTTGTTTTATATGGCAGAAAAAAAGGATGCTAGTTTTGTAAACGGAAAGATGATTTTTTTGCAGGGAAGCCCAATGTTGGAAGATAAGAACGGTGTTAATTTGGGTAGGTTAAGCGGAATTGTAGCGCACTATGTACCGCAATATTTATTGAAAAACAGATTGCCAAGTTGGAAAACCAATTGTATCGAAGATTGGGATACAAAGGTAAATGCTATTGTAAAAGAAACTGTTGATGAAGACATGACTTTAATTAGCGGAATTCCTTCTTGGGTGCAAATGTATTTTGAAAAGCTCATCGAGAAAACTGGAAAACCTATTAAAGATATTTTTCCGAATTTTAATTTCTTTGTGTATGGAGGCGTTAATTTTGAACCTTATAAAAACAAGTTCGAGAGTTTAATAGGCAAGAAGATAGATTATGTAGAATTATATCCAGCTTCTGAAGGTTTTATCGCCTATCAAGATTCGCAAACCGAACCAGGCATGTTATTACAGTTAAATTCGGGAATTTTTTACGAGTTCATTTCTGCGGCTGAATTTTATAACGAAAATCCAACTAGAATTTCTGTAAAAGATGTGCAGTTGGGTGTGAACTATGTAATTATTTTAAATACCAATGCAGGTCTTTGGGGATATAATATCGGTGATACTGTTGAATTTACTTCATTAATGCCATATCGAATCAAAGTAACAGGTAGAATCAAACATTTTATTTCTGCTTTTGGAGAACATGTAATTGGTAAAGAAGTAGAGAAAGCATTGAACGATGCGATTAAAGGGACGGGAATAAATATCAGTGAGTTTACAGTAGCGCCACAAGTAAATCCAGAAAGCGGATTGCCCTATCATGAGTGGTTTATAGAGTTTGAAAATGAGCCAGAAAACATGGAAATCTTTTCTGAAAAGATAGATGCTTCTATGCAAGCGCAAAATGTATATTATTTGGATTTGATAGCAGGAAAAGTTTTACGTTCATTGGTTGTTCGGAAAGTCAAAAAAGGAGGTTTTCATGAGTATATGAAATCCATTGGTAAGTTTGGAGGGCAAAATAAGATTCCACAATTATCAGATAACAGAAAAATAGCAGATGTATTGCAGAATTTCTTAATGAACTAATATTTGTCATTAGAAGGAAGTATGACGAAGTAATCTTATTTTATTTAATAGATGGCTTCATTATGAGTGCATTGACACTTAAAATAGACGTATGAAAATCATAGCTACAAATCTTGGAGATAGAAAAGAAGTAAACTGGAAAGGGAAACTTATTTCTACAGGAATCTTTAAATATGCGGTAAAAAAACCAATTTTTCTTGATATAGAGGAGGTAAAAGGAGATACTATATGTGATCGTAAACATCATGGTGGAATTGAGCAAGCAGTATATGGGTATTCTTTAAAACACTATGACTATTTCAAAGAATTCTACCCCGATTTAGATTGGCAATTAGGGATGTTTGGAGAAAACTTAACCATTGATGATTTAGATGAAACTAAAATTCATGTTGGAGATATATTTAAAGTTGGAGAAACGATATTAGAAGTAACCAAACCTAGACAGCCCTGTAGGACACTAGGTGTGCGTTTTAATGATATGAAAATCGTAAAACAATTTTGGAATAGTTCTTTTTCTGGCGTTTATTTTAAAGTCTTACAAACGGGTTTTGTAAAAGCTGGTGATATTTTTGAGCAAACGAAAAGTTGCCCGAAAAATCTAACTATTGCGGCTATTTATCAAGAGAAACGTACTAAAAAAGGAATCAGTTAGAAAGGTTGTTTTTTTTCTTTATTAAAAACTCTTTTTCCAAGTTGTTGTGTACTGTTTCTATAGCAATGTTTAGATTTCTTAGCGCTTCTTTTTTATCGTTTATTTCTGAATAGTAATCTGATTTTGCTCCATAATATAGGTAGGAACGCTGCTCTAAGTCATTAGGGTTTATCTGTTCAAAATAATAGCTAGCCATTATGTAATTTTTGTTTTGTAAGCACACCACGGCCATTGTTAATAAATGAGCAGGTGTTGGTTTTAGTTTGTGTAATTGCTGATACCACTGTAATATTTTATCCCAATTGGTTTGTTTAAAACTTGAAGCTTTTATGTGTTCGGCAACAATTGCAGCTTCGTAATGATAAATAGAAAACTCATTATTTTCTACGGCTTTATTCATCATAGCATTCCCTAATTGAATTAACGGGAAAGACCATTTATTTCTGTCCTGAGACTTCAAATCAAGCAATTCATTTTCGGTATTAATTTTAGCGTCTAATCTTGCTGCATGAAAACACATTAATGCAAACAGTGCATAGCTTGCAGAAATGTTTGTATGTTTGTTTTTTAATAAATACTTACACAGCCGCATTGCTTCCCCGCACAACTCTTTTCTTACTAAAACATCTTTATTATTGGAATGAAATCCTTCGTTAAAAATGAGATACAGCACTTCTAAAACGCTCTCAATTCGCTGAGGAAGTTCTTTTCCTTGTGGAATTGTAAAAGAAATAGTAAATTTTTTAATGGTTTTCCGAGCTCTTAATACTCTTTTTTTTATGGTTTCTTCTTTGGTTAATAAAGCTGATGCAATTTCTGTTGTGCTAAATCCAGAAATGGTTTTTAAAGCGAATGAAATTCTGTCTCTTGGATCTAGTTTAGGATGACATGCTGTGAAAATCATTCGAAGCTGTGCATCTTCAATCTCAGAATCTAAAAAAAGTTCATTTATGGCAATTGTTTCAATTCCGTTTTTAAGTTCGGGTAAACGTTTTTTTTCTGATTGAATTCTTCTGAAAATATCTAATACTCTATTTTTAGCGGCTTGTGTTAACCAGGCTTCTGGGTTGTCAGGTTGTTGTTTTTGCCAACTGGCACTTGCTTTTAAAAAAGTATCTTGAACTGCGTCTTCAATAATTTCAAGATTCGAAAGACCAAAAATTCGCGTTAAAACAGAAACCATCTTTCCAGCATGATGGCGAAAAAGATGGTCTATGAGGTTATATTCCATTAATGCGCATCAAATACCATTATTTCACGAATTTCTACAGTATTTCCTAAATCATAATCAGGAAAATCTTGTGCAATTTCTTGTACTTCATCAAAATCTTTAGCACGAACCAAGTAATAGCCTCCAACAATTTCTTTTACATCAGCAGAAGTTAAATCAGCAACCGTTCTGTCTTGTCCAACGATACGTCTCATTTGTGTAGTAAGCGCTTCACCGCCACGTAAAATTCCGGCTTGCTCCATTTTATTTCCCCAAGCAAACCATTTTTCCATTCTTGCTTGTACATTTTCTTCTGTAAGTCCTAAATCGACATATTCTTTGCCGATAAAAATCATCATAAAATTTTTCATAATTTAATGTTTTAAGTTATTCAATTATAAGACGTTTGCCAACATATAAAAGAGGACACTTTTTAATATTATCTTTTCGATATGACCAATTTAAGTTAAATTTTAATAGCATAAAAAAACCGAAACATTAGTGCTTCGGTTTTAATGTATATAAATATTTTTTATTTCTTAGCAAGCAAATCTCTAATTTCAGCTAATAAATCTTCTTGGCTTGGTCCAGCTGGTGGAGGTGGAGCTGCAGCTTCTTCCTTTTTCTTCGTTGCATTAATCCCTTTTATAATCATAAACATTACAAAAGCAACAATAATAAAGTCTATTATATTGGTTAAGAATTCGCCGTATAATATTGCAACTTCGCCGGTGATTTTCCCTGTAGCATCAGTGACTCCTTCTTTTGCAATGTATTTTAATTCTCTAAAATCGGCTTTAAATGCGAGACCAATTAAAGGAGAGACAATGCCTCCTGTAAATGAAGTTACCACTTGTTTAAAGGCAGCACCCATTACAAAACCAACTGCAATGTCTACTAAGTTTCCTTTCATTGCAAAATCTTTAAATTCTTTTAGCATTCCCATTTTTACTTGTTTTAATAGTTAATAGAAATCGAATTTAAGAAAATTTTAACATTTTAGCAATCTTTTTACCCGCTGAGAAATGCCTGTTAGAATTTCGTAAGAAATCGTATTAGAATTAACGGCCATTTCATTTATCATTCTCTGAGAGTTAAAGAGAGTGACTACCGCTCCTTCTTTGCAGTCAATCTCGGTGACATCAATCATCATCATATCCATACAAACATTTCCAATGATGTTTGCTTTCTGATTATTGACCAGAACAGCGTAATTTTTATTTCCTAATTTTCTTGAGATTCCATCTGCATGGCCAATAGGAATGGTTGCTGTTTTCATAGGCTTGTCTGCTATAAATGCTCTATTGTATCCAACAGATTCCCCTTTTTTAATTAAGTGAATTTGAGATATAATAGATTTTAATGAAACTACATTTTTAAGTGCGTCGGTTTCTTGTATGTCGTTTCCAAAACCATACAACCCAATTCCTAAACGAACCATGTCAAATTGTGCTTCAGGATAATTTATGATTCCCGAAGTGTTTAACATGTGTATACTTGGTTTGTAATCTAAATGCTCAAAAAATTGGGATGCAATAAAAGTGAAATTTTTAATTTGATTGGCAGTGAATTCCTTTTCGTTTACATCATCACTCGCTGCCAAATGAGAAAATACTGAAGCTACTTTTGCGTGATTCGTTTCTTTTAGTTCTGAAATAATTTTTGGAATATCAGTATACCAAAAACCAATTCTATTTAAGCCTGTATTAAATTTTATGTGAATTGGGTAATTTAATAGCAATTTAATGTTTGCTAATGCTAAAAAAGTTTCAAAAATTTTGTAATTGTAAAGGTTCGGTTCAAGTTGATACTGAATAATCAGCTCTAAATTTTGTATTTGTGGATGTAGAACTAAAATAGGGTTTTCAATTCCGGCATTTCGCAGAGCAATTCCTTCGTCAGTATATGCTACTGCAAAATAATCGACATCATTTTCTAAAAATTTGGCAATTTCTGTAGCTTCACTTCCATAGCCAAAAGCTTTTACAACCACTAGTGTCTTGGTATCTGCTTCTAATTGTTGCTTAAAATATTGAAGGTTGTGCTTTATGGCATTCCCGTCAATTTCTAAAATGGTAACGTGGTTATTCATATTGGTGTATGCTGGACTTGTTTGAGTATTGTTTAGCCTCTAAGTCTCTTTTGAACCTGATTCAGGGCTTTTTGCTATCAATATTTTTTCTTGTTGTAATTGCAATGCCTTATAATATGCGGCTCTGCTTAAAGGTTCATATTCTTCAACTTCTCCGAGTAAAACTAACTCGTCGTTTTGTGCTTTTCTAAAGCTATAATGAGCTAAGTTTCCTGTATGTGTACACACTGCATGTACTTTAGTTACATATTCTGCAGTTGCCATTAGTGCAGGCATTGGTCCAAAAGGATTGCCTTTAAAGTCCATATCCAAACCAGCCACAATTACACGAATACCTCTGTTTGCTAAGTCGTTACATACGGTAACAATTTCATCGTCAAAGAATTGAGCTTCGTCGATACCCACAACATCTACGTCATTTGCTAGTAATCTAATATTTGCTGATGAAGGAACCGGTGTGGAACGAATACGGTTGTCGTTATGAGAAACTACCTCTTCGTCATCATAACGTGTGTCTACTGCAGGTTTAAAAATCTCTACACGTTGTTTTGCAAACTGTGCACGTTTTAACCGGCGAATCAATTCTTCTGTTTTACCTGAAAACATTGAGCCACAAATAACTTCTATCCAACCAAATTGTTCTGTATGATTTACTGTATTTTCGAGAAACATTTTGTAATTTTATGCTTGAAATATGATTATAATTGTATTTTACTTCAAGTCATACAAATTTATTAAAAAAATGATGCCAAGCGTCAATTAATTTATCAACTTATGCACAA
>Ga0209292_1000549_pt1 | contig 49057 bp, 32 predicted proteins | sample GOMGulsemesocosm_2_FD_184634 | JGI IMG/M metagenome (GOLD analysis project Ga0209292, IMG submission 184634) | Methane-oxidizing microbial communities from mesocosms in the Gulf of Mexico - GOM9C Gulf of Mexico (SPAdes) (version 2) | ecosystem: Environmental > Aquatic > Marine > Cold seeps... | reverse complement strand
TATTTCCATGATCATCTTTAAGGCTGGTACGCTTAGTATGTGCCGTTAACGCTTTATCTGCACTTTCATATTCAATATTGTCTAACTTAGTTCGTCCATAAACATCTTCCTGTTCATGTTCTGCCAGAGAATCCCAGAGTGACAAGTTATGTTGGTAACGTTGAGTATGTAAATAACTTCCGGCAGCAAAGGTATTATCTTCATGATCTTTTACTAAGGCAACCTCTCTGCGTCGCAAGCCTTGTGGGTTCTCGGTACCATCAACAAAGCCTGTTAGGTCTCTTCCGTCTAAAAACCTAAAGGCTTGAACTTGTTCCATTAGTTCAACACTACCGCCCAATAGTTGGCATACTTTAGTACTAACAATATGATTTACATCGGCACGATCGCTACGAATTTCAACGTAAATATCGTAGCTATTTATTGGTGCAACACGATCACCGCTATTCATCGCTGGAAATGGTGCTAATAATGCAGGGCGAGCTTTCGGGTAAAACTCATCCCAGTAGGCTTCACCTATGGCAACAACACCAATAAGGTTTGCTTCAGAAAATTGATCTGCATAATTATCAAACAACGTAGGTAAACGCGAAATTGCTGCTCGAATAAAAGCATTTTTATCATCTAATGCATTAAATAATAAGTAAGTTCCATGCAGGTTTGGTTCCGCGCAAATCCCAAATTGTTCTCTAGCCATGTTAGATCCTGTTAAATATACCGATGATATCTAAAAATGCATGTAGTTAGTTAAATCCTGCATTCTCATGTAACTTGGGTGTAGCTTATGTTAAAAATTTACAATGCTTGTATTGTACACAAGAAAGCCTTTTTTAACATGATGTTAATTCTAAAAGCTTAAATCACTTTCCATAGGCCTTTAATATCAAGGCACATCAGCTCTTTAAGTGTTTCTTTTTCATTTCCAAAGTGATTATTAAAGGTTACGTTATGACATTGCTGTTTATTACGAGTAATAACTTTTCCTTTGATAATGGTACCGCGGTTACCGCTGTCTACATTTTGCCAAACCGACTTACTTTGATTGTCAGAGTTCAATATCCCAATCACTTTTTCTTGCATTAAGGCGATATCTTTCGCTGTTAAGTTTTTGGCTGAGCGAGAGTCAACATCAACAATCCCAGCTAAGCCTGCTACCACATCAAAGGGGAGCGATATTACCCCCTTAAAGAATCCTGAGACTAAACCACTACTGGTTTCTGAACCCACCGTTTTAGCATCCACCACTGTATTTTCAATACGAGTAATATACTGAGGAATGTACTCTCTAGAGAGTTTTATTTCTTCAAGGTACTGAGTAGAGTGAGGCCTCCATCGCGCTACTTCAGCCGTAGTATGGTTAGTCGTTTTTACTACCGAATCGATACGTTTTAATACTGAGGGTATATCTTTTTGCAGTAAGGCTACTTGCTGTTCGATACTGGCAAGTTGTTTTAATAAAGCAGGTATCTGCCTTGAGTAGTTTTCACTTTCATGAATGACTTGTTGTACCACAGGTAATGACGCTTCAACTTGCGATAAAATAGCGGGTGTTTGTTTCGACAATAAAACCCTTACTTTAGCCACTTCTGCCCTTACTAAAGTAACTTCATCAATTATGTTATCAATTTGAGGACTGATAGAGTCTACGGTGTTTGTTGTTTTTTCAACAACGTTAAGAATAGCGGGTACCTGCAAAGTAAATTGCCATAAAGAGAACGCTAGAAAGGCAATGGCTAGCGCCAATAATGTTTGTGAAAAAGAGAGTTTTTTTACCATAGGAATATTACTGTTGCTCTATTAAGTTAATTTCATCAACTAAACAATGAGTCAATTCACTAATTAAAGCATGGTTAGGTGTATCTTTTATTGATTCTCGCTTAATTAACCCTTCTAATTCTTTAGCCGCCTGATTAAGCTCGATAAAACCAAACATTTGTGCCGCTCCAGCCAAGCGGTGCGCAACTTGAGCAATATTGGTTATTTCATCGCTATCACAATAAAGCAATAGCACATTTTTATCGTCACTAATATTAACTTTAAATTCAGCAATTAAATCGCTCAGGTCAACTTGACTGAGACTTTTTTCTACTTTATTTAGCAACTCACTTTCTGCTAATAACGGGTCTGATACGTTATGCCGCAACGAACTTACAGAATGAGCCTTATTAGTCGCAGAAAAGTACTTTGCAATGGTGGCGATAAATTTTCTTCTTTCAATAGGCTTCTTTAAATGACCTGTAAAGCCTAATGCTAAGTACTGACTTATTTCGTGTGACATCGCATTTGCAGTTAAGGCGTAAATTGGCTGATTACAACCTAAAGCACGCAACGCTTTAAATGCTTCAACACCGTCCATTTCTGGCATTTGAATATCTAAAAGTACCAAATCTGGTCGATGTTCAATACAAAGTTTTACCGCTTCCCTGCCATTTTTAGCGGTAAATACTTCTAGTCCTAAACTAGTAAGTAAACGTGTAATTAAATGACGATTATCATGATGATCTTCGGCTAAAAGGACCTTACCACTAAATATAATGGCAGAGTCAATATCTGGCTCTTCGTCTTTCAAAACTTCTACACTATTGTGACTGGTGTGTTGGCAAGGCAGGGTTAAACAAAAAGTACTGCCTTGCTCTAACTGACTTGTGGCAGTTATTTTTCCTGACATCAGTTTTGCTAACTGATTTGATAAAGATAAACCGAGTCCTGAGCCGCCAAAACGTCTGCTAATACTGTTGTCTGCTTGAGTGAATAATTCAAAAACTTGTGCTAAATGAGCTTTACTCAAACCAATACCGGTATCGGTTACGGTAAAAATTAACTGCCCATCTTGCCAGTTTATCGCTAACGTCACCTGACCTTTCTCGGTGAACTTAACCGCATTGGCACATAAGTTAAGTAGGATTTGTTTTAAACGTAGGCTATCGACTTGAATAATAAAGGGCATAGTTAACTGGTGTTCTATGGTAAACGTTAACTGCTTCTGTCGAGCTTGAGCACTAAAAGTATGTGATAAATCTTGAACAAGATCGGCTAAATCAAATGACTGTATTTCTAATTCAAACTTATTTGCCTCAATACGACTTAAATCCAAAATATCATTAATTAGCTCTAATAAATGTAAGCTATTACCATGGATAACGCCGATATCTTGTTGTATTTTATTTTTATCAATTTCATCATGAATTATAGCTTCTGCATGACCAACAATGGCTGTGAGGGGTGTACGTATTTCATGGCTCATATTGGCTAGGAACTGACTTTTAACCTGATTAGCTTTTTCTAACTCTTTGGTTAAATCTTCAAGCTCGTGTGTTCGTTGCTTCACCCTGAGCTCTAATTCGGTTGTTAACCGCTTTTCAAGATAGCGACGATAGATAAAAAAGACCACAACAAGAATAAGTATCAGCGTTAATACAATAACATTACGTTGTTGCTCGACTTTTGCCGCTTGTAAATCTTGCAGTTTTCTTTGTTGCTCTAATTGCACTATTTGCTGATTAAGTTGCTCTGACTCAAATTCAGCTAACTTATCATTAAGTAAGTTATTAGAGGTAAGAAGATATCGTTGTTGATAACTTTGGTGCTCAGAAAGTGCTTTAATAAACTGCTGCTTACTTGCACTGATTAAGGCTGAAATAGCCAAGTTTTCTGTGAGTAATGTTTGGTATTCAATCTTTTGGCCAACCTCAATTGAACGTTCAATGTATTGTGTAGCTTCTGCCAAATCTCCAGAATAATAATAAGCTTTTGCTAAACTTTGTAAACTGCCCGCATAGGCTTTTTGATGACCTACCTCCTTGCTCACAATTAACGCTTGTTTGCCATAAAATAAGGCTTTTTCAACCTCAAAACCAACATTGTGAATTTCAGACATGTTATGTAATTGAGATGCAATGTCATGTTTGTAGCCATGCTCCTGAAAGTAGTGCAATGCGGCTAAAATGTTTTCCTTACCCAGCTGGAATTGACCGGAGTCTTTGTAGGCAATACCTAAATCCGCCCTAGCCTTTGCAATACCTAGTTTATCTTTAAGTTGCTGACGCTTTGCAATAACCACTTTTAGCATATCTATAGCAATATCAAAACGCTTTAAGCTAATGTGTAAAACGGCAATATTATATCTAACATCATTTTTATCCGTGTCACTACCATATTGCGCGTACAAGGGCTCGGCAAGTTGGTAACTTACTAATGCTAAATTAGCCTGTCCTAATGAGGTATAAACTAAAGCAATATTATTGAGTAAGTTAGCTCGTTCAAGCGCAAAAACATTCCCATCATTACCCAGGTTTCGATCATAATACGCTAACGATAGGTGATAGGCCTTTAATGCCTGTTTTAGCTCTCCCTGATAATAAAGCAGTATGCCAAACATTTTATTTGCTTGCGCTTCTAACTCAGATAGCTTTTCTTTCTTTGCTATATCTCTAGCCCGCAAAGTAGCATCAATACCTTGATTATATTTATGCATACTGAAAAGAGTTTTACCCTGCAGTAATGCTATTTCTATTTGATCGATAGCACTCACTTCAGGGGATTTGAGTAGTGTAGAGAGATCTTCTAATACTTGTTTTTTATCTTCTTGCTGGCTAATGTTTTTAAGTTGTTTATGTAACTCACTATCTCGCGCCCAAGCATTATTTACGATTACTAAGTTATTGATGGCCAATAAACAAAGGAATAAGCTGAACTTTTTTAGTCGTTCCGTCATGGGGTAATTAGCGCTCAACTTTTTCAATAATCAGGTACTGAATTTTATTTACAGCATTAAGGGACATTATTTATAGCATTAATTGCAATCAAAAAACATCTTATCGCTAAGTCCCTGCCTAATTATTCAAAAGGCTTATACCTATTACATTAAATTATTATCCGCATATGGGCGAAAACAATCTATGCCTGCGTTGCTCTCAATCAAGCGCCTTGCTCTGATACATTTTGCTGTGCACGACAAGATCACAAACTTAATGAAAATGGTATTACATAAGGAAAATCTCATAGTGCAGTATTTTGACATCAGTAAAAGTAGTTCCTACAATCAAACTCCTCTTCGAAGAAGCAATTAACGGTACACACAAAGACCTCATTTAAGGACAGTACAATGATAAAGAAAATAGCGGCAACAATACTCTTGTTGAGTAATATTATTAGCCTTCCGAGCCATGCCAAAATGGAAGAAAATAACTTTGTGCAAGTAGAGGTTAGTTCACTCGATGGTTTAATGGCTTTATTTAAAAAACACCATTACACCAGTAAAGATTGGCAATCAGGTAATAGGGAAGTTCCTCGCTTAATTTTTGAGGGTGTCAGTGAAAGCTGGAAATACACCTCAAGTAAAATTCCAGTGAAACAAAAGAAACAGGTGTTTTTTCGTTTAATGGCACCACTCGTATTAATCTCTAATGAGAACATTCTCGCTGAACGTGACGTTGTAGAATCTGCACCTCTAACTTCCCCCTGATTTACTCGTTATAGCTAAAAAATATCGAGTCATTAAAAGTTCAGCCTCCAAACTGAATGACAAGCAACGTCAACAACTTTTACAGCAAGTCGACATTATGCCGCCATCATTGGCATTAGCCCAAGCCGCGGAGGAAAGTGGCTGGGCGACTTCACGATTTACTGAAGAAGGTAATGCTTTTTTTGGTCAATGGGACTTTTCTGGTAAAGGAATTACACCTAAACAACAGCGTAAAGAATTAGGCAACTACGGCTTAGCCCGATTTTCGAGCCCCTTAGCTTCAGTAGAGGGTTATATGCTAAACATCAATATTACTGGTGCTTATAAAAAGCTGCGTGTATTACGGGCAAAATTACGTAATGAAAATAAGGCGATTACTGGTCTAGAATTAGCAGGAACTTTAGATAAGTATTCCGAAAGGGGCCAAGCCTATATTGATGGTCTGCGTTCAATGATCCGCTATAACAAACTAGAAGGTGTTGATGATGCTTATTTGTCTGATACTATTTTGATTAAATTAGTTAGCGCTAAGTAATACCAATTTGATTAAGTTTCTTCCCAGCTCAGAGCTATGATCGATGTTCAATAACAAGGTAAATTTGTTTCAGTTTAGTCATTCTAAATCAAATGACTTTAACGATGGTAGTGGGCATAGAGCAGGCTCCCAGGGGCGAGTTTAAAAGGCTTATATGCTGTGTTATTGATTTTGACAAGGGAATAACCATTCTCTTCAATCAATGCCTTGCCTCTAAGCCTTTTAATTCTCGCTGAGTGGGAAAGGACTTAATCAACTTGGTATAATATCCATAATCGGCAATAAAAAACCACCGACTGAGCGGTGGTTTTTACTCGATGACTATTACCTGCAATTAAACTGAATTAGCTTAACTGGACTAATTTCACTTAAATTAGCTTAACTTAGCTTTAGAGGTATCTGCAGCGTCTGTACCAGTTAACATGCGTTTAATGGCATTTATCAAGCGTCTTGCCTGCATACGTGTATCTTCAATGATCAGGTAAAGGCTAGGAATAAACACTAAAGTCACTATCGTGGCAAATAACACACCAAATGACAGTGATACCGCCATAGGAATTACTATTTGTGCCTGAGCACTGGTTTCAAAGAAAATAATAGGAACTAGGCCAATAAAGGTAGTAATTGACGTTAACATGATGGCACGAAAACGCTTGGTGCCCGCATGTATTACCGCATCTTTTAAGGTTTCACCACGCTGCCTAGCTTTGTTAACAAAATCCACCATTACTAGAGAGTCATTTACTACCACGCCCGATGCAGCCGCAATACCAAACATAGATAATACACTTAAGTCTAAACCTAATATTAGGTGGCCAAATACCGCGCCAATGACACCAAAAGGAATAACGGTCAAGATCATCAGTGCTTGTGAGTATGACTTTAATGGAATAGCTAACAATGAAAATATAATCATGATCGAAATCATTAGATCACGGAATTGCTCCGCGGCACCATCCATTTCTTCCTGAATACGTCCAGATACTTCACTTTTCACCAATGGATATTTACGCAAAAGCTGTGGCACAAAATTATCACGAATATCTTTAGCTACTTCAAAAGGTTCAACCTGCTCAGCATCTACTGATGCCCAGACATTAATAGTACGATTGCCATTTTCACGACGAATGCGAGTCACACCATCGGTAAGGATAATTTCTGCTAACTCAGACAAAGGCAATTCCGCACCATTAGGCGCTTGGATCATTACATCATCAACATGACCAACACTGCTGCGTTGCTCAAGTGGATAACGTACCATAACTTTCACTTCTTCACTATCACGTAAGATACGCTGCGCTTCTAAGCCATAAAAGCTATAGCTAACTTGTGAGGCAATACCTTCCAGCGTTAAACCTAAGCTGTAGGCTAAAGGCTTTAATGTGAACTGTACTTCTTTAGCACTGGTTTGACGGGAGTCGTTAACATCACCGACACCTTTAAGTGAATTAAGTTTCACTTTCAGCTCTTTTGCCGCCGCCAGTAACTGAGCATCGTCTTGGCTTTCCAATCTAAAAGCAATATCACCATCATCTCGGCCACCGCCAAACAAATTATCACTAATAGTCAATGACTTAACACCTGGGTAGTCAGGAATCGCCTTACGCCATAAATCGGCAAGCTCAAAAGTATTAATAGCTCTTTCTTTTGGAATAACTAGCTTAACCATCACTTGACCGTTAGTTCTGCTACGCAAATCAACTTGCATATCGGAGATCATTGAACTGCCATATTTAGCTTCAATATTCTGATCAACTTTATGAATAATACTTTCAATGCTAAGTAAGGTGTTTAAGGTCGACTCTTCTGACGCATCAATATTCATGTCCACAGAGATTCGAGGAAAATCATGAGGGATTTTAGGTTGGCCAACATAACGAATTAAACCACCACCAAATAAACCGGCACTTATTAACATCAAGCTGATAAAAAACATTAACACAGCATACCTATATTCAATGAACCTCACCAAAGCCGGACGATATACATTGTTGATAAAGTTTTTTAACTTAGTATCAATCCAGGCACGCAGTCTATCTAGCGGATTTTTCGGATTAAATTTTTTCACCTTCATTTTAACCAAATGCGCGGGTAAAATAAGTTTTGATTCAATCAGTGAGAAGATCAGACATAAAACCACTACTCCACCAATCGCTTTCCCAAAGGCAGAGGACGGACCTTCACCAAAGAGGAAGGGTAAAAACACAGCAATCGTAGTAAGTACACCAAAAGTGGCTGGCATAGCGACACGTTTAACCCCACGAATAACATTGTCTGTAGTATGACCATGCGCTTCAATTTCATCATGGGCACTTTCCCCCATAACGATGGCATCATCAACAACAATACCTAGCACCAAAATAAAGGCAAACAAACTAATAACATTGATAGTGACACCGACAAACTCCATTGGCATAAATAATAAAGTACCTAAAAAACATACCGGCAAGCCCATCATTACCCAGAATGCTAGACGCACGCGTAAAAATAACGCCAACATCAAGAAGACTAATACCGCACCACTTTTCATGTTGTCGAGCATCATATTCAAACGGCCATTAAGGTAATAAGTCATATCAACCCAAGTTTCTAGCTTGACTCCAGGAGGTAAAATAGATGCTTTATCTTCAACATAACGATTCATGATATCGGCGATCTTGGTAATACTTTGATTCTCTGAAGCACCGATAAAAATAGTAATTGAATTTTCACCATTAAATTTAGAATATTGTAAGCCTTCTTGGAAACCATCATTAATGGTGGCAACCTCAGCCAACATAACTTTAGTGCCATCTTCTAAAGTAACCACGGGAATTTGTTCAAACTCAAAACCACGATAGGCCTGATTTTCCACTCTTAAATTAATATAACCATTGGCAGCGCGAATCTGTCCCGCTGACATATTGCGAGAAAAACTACGTACCGCGTTAGCGACATCCTTGAAACTTAAGCCATATTCACGTAATTTATCTTTGCTTACTTCTATTGATATTTCATAATCTAAGCCACTGAATAAATCAGAAATACTGATACCAGGCAGTTGCTGAATTTCATTATGAATTTTACGGCCAAGCTCTTTCAACTCAGCATTAGTTAAATCTCCGTAAAGTGAAAGATACATCACTTCTTGACGGAATTTCTCGCGCTCAACCTTAATTCGTTCCATACCTTCAGGAAAACTTGGAATAGCATCAATGGCTGATTTCACCTCCTCCAGTACAACCTGAGCATCATAATCAAGCTCAACTTCAAACCAACCGTTGGAGTAGCTTCGGTTAGAATACGTTATCACCCGCTTAAGACCTTGCACTGATTTAAGCGCTTCTTCAATCTTAATGGTAATGCCTTCTTCAACCTCTTGTGGTGCAGCCCCTGGATATGGCGCAGCATATGAAATCCAATTAAACTCTAACTGGGGGAACATTTGTTTATTAATGCTCAGTGCCGTCAAACCGCCACCAATCAAGATAAAAACCATCAGTAAATTGGCGGCGATACTATTACGCGCAAACCAGGCAATAATACCTTTATTGGTATCGATATCGTCATGGGGTCTATTCAAATTTTCACTATCATTTTGCTCATTACGGCTTTGTTCATCAGTCTGGTCATGAGGGCTCATTACTATTCTCCTGACTCTTTATTGTTTGCCATTTGAGTTTCATCGTCCTCAGCTTCAACGTCTTTTTCTTCCAACTGACTTTCATCACTTGCTAAAGCTAATTTCATGCCGTCAACGGGGTAATCAAGCGCAGAAACAATCAATTGGTCACCATCGGCTAAACCGTTAGCGACAACAACATGACTACCTTGCTGACGAACAATATCAATGGCTACATAATGTAATTTTGATTCACTATCTAGGATAGCTATCTTACCATTGACCACTAAATAGCGAGGTACTAAGCTGGCTTGGGTGATGTCATAACCCATAATTTTAGCATTAACATAGCTACCAAAACGTAACGGTGCATCGCTGCTATCACTTGAGCTATTTAACAAGTAAGGGTCATTAATTTCAGCAACGAGATAACTCATACGACTTTTATTATCAACAACACCTTCACTGCGCGCTATTTTTGCTTGCCATAAGGTGTCTTGTCCGGCATAAGCACCAATAAGGTTAACTTGGGCATTAACACCTGCTTTACTGGACTCAGTTTTAACTAAAAAGGCTAATTGATTATCGGCAACAGGTAAGCGAATTTCTGCAATGGCAGTGCCCAAAACATGACCCATTTTACTACCAACACTAACAAAAGAGCCCAAGCCAATATTACGACTTTCGATCATGGCATCATAAGGTGCGCGAATTTCGGTACGTTCTAAATTGCGCTCGGCACGTAAAACCGAAGCTTGTGCAGCTTTCACCCTTGCCAATTCTTGCGCTAACTGCGGTTTACGCAAGCTTAGCTCTGTCGGTGAACTATTTTCAATTTTCGTCCATTCACGTTCAGCCACTTTACCTTGAGCTACTTCTTTTTCTAAAGCCGCTCGTGCCGTAGCCATTGAGGCTTGAGCATCAATTAGCGCAGCATGGTAATCACTCGGGTCAATACGTGCTAACAGTTGATCTTTTTTGACAAAGCCACCACGAACAAAAATAGTACTCAACTCAACAATTTCACCATTAACTTGGGCGACCAATTGTGTTTCATATTTAGGTTTTACCATGCCGTAAGAGTTTACTTCTAGCGTCATAGGTGCAACAGATATGTTTTCAACCGCGACAATAGGAGTATTATCAACTTTCTCTTTTTCTTCCGGCGGTTTTTTCATACTAGAAAAACCAACCATGGCAGCAGCGCCTGCTGCTAAGATAACAATCGGTATAAGAATTTGTTTTTTAGTGGCCACTTTTAATCCCTTATTTTATAAAAGTTTTTGTATTTTTTATTTGCGTAATCGATTATCGCTCGCAAATTTATCTATATTTATCCCAATAGAATAACCAATTCCTAGTTACAAGTAATAACAAAGATGTAACCAAGAATTACAAGATACAACCTGCGTAATAAGCCATAAACATTCACTGGATAAAAACACAGAGTTAGCCCTTGTTTGTCAATAACTTATCGAACCAATGCATTCGTTCGATCATAGATTTCTTATCCAATAAGTTAAACAGAATGAATTTTTTATTTGATTGGTCATTTATCAAATCTTTCGTAAATATTTTTTTGCTAAATGATGCATTTTGTTGCATGTCATCGTTCACGTTGAAATTAATGGGTATACGCAATTGAATGCGTTACAATGAGGGAAATTTATCCACGGCCCTTTTCATGACAGATTCTCAAATAACAACCCAAGCAACCATAGGTAAATATAATCAACTCAGCGTGGTTGCTTTAGCTGATAATGGTGCTTATTTAGATGCAGGCGACTTAGGTGAGATTTTATTACCTAAACGTTATGTTCCTGAACATTGCCAAGTGGCTGATTCAATTACCGTATTTATTTACCGTGACTCCGCAGATCGACTGATTGCAACCACGGAGACCCCGTTAGCGCAGGTGGGTGAATTTGTTTCTTTAAAAGTGATTGAAGTTAATAAAATGGGGGCTTTCCTTGATTGGGGCTTACCTAAAGATTTATTAGTTCCTTACAACCAGCAGCATACTGCAATGGAAGTGGGTAAATATTACTTAGTCAGGGTTTTTCTTGACCAACACACTGACCGGATAGCCGCCTCAAGTAAATTAGATAAATTTATCGATGTATGGCCGGCAGAATACCAACAAGGCGATAAAGTGAACTTAATAATTGGTGGCAAAACTGATTTAGGTTTTAAAGCTATTGTTAATGACTTACATTGGGGTTTACTGTACGACAATGAAATTTTTCAACACCTACGTGTTGGTAAAAAGATTCCTGGTTATATTAAACAAGTTCGTGAAGATGGTCGGTTAGATCTCATCTTAACGCGCGGTAGTAAAAATAAAGTAAATGATTTTTCGGAGAAACTGTTGGCACATATTGCCGACCGTGGTGGCATAAGCCCGCTGAATGATAAGAGTGCACCAGAGCTAATTCAAAGAACATTAGGAGTAAGTAAAAAAACCTTTAAAGCAACAGTAGGGAATTTACTAAAAAAAGGGAAAATCGCCATCGTTAAGGAAGGCATAAAGTTACTCTAATACTCATTTTATTAAGTTTTGATGGTGTTGTGTGCAGGAAAACTTTAAGGCAAGCCGTTCAATTTACTAGTTAGCTCTAGGAATTGAGCGCAATACACCTTAGAATATTTCCTCCCACAAATGAGCCATCATTTAATGGAATTTGTATAACTATACAAAGAGTTATCACAGTGAATAAATTATTCTTATTTGTGGCTATAATATCCACAAGTATTTTTTCAAGCAAAGCACTTGCCACCAATGTCACTTATATAAGTCAAACTAAAGACTTAACTCCCTATTGGCATAATGCTTATGCTGTAGCTCAAGCCGCCGCTAGCGATTTAGATATCAACTTGACCATAGTAGAAGGTCAAGGTCACCACTTATACCAAGCTGAAGTTATTGCTGACTTGGTCTTAGCTCAAAAAAAGCCGGAGTTATTGATATTCCATGCTTATAAACAAAATGCACATGAGTATTTTGATTTACTTGAGCAGGCAAAAATACCTTTTGTTACTTACTCAAATTTTACTGATATTCAGACATTACCAGCTCATAAACAAGTAGGCCGTCCACAAGGAAAATATAAATACTGGCTTTCAGAGCACTATGTTGAAAATAGCCAAGGGGCTGGTTTACTCGTTAATAGTTTAATTGAACAAGCAAAATCGGTGCAGAAACAGCCCAAAAAAGAGTTAAAAGTATTAGCTTTAAGCGGGGATTTAATTTTAGAGTCTCTTGAAAGAAGCGCTGGTGTTGCCGAGCAGATTAAACAAAGAGACGATGTCATTTTAGTGCAAGATATTGTTGCTAACTGGTCAGCCGAAGATGCAAAAAATAAATTTAAAACTCTCTTTATAAGACATAAAGGCATTGATGTCGTGTGGGCAAGCTCAGATGTTATGGCTACAGGCGCTTTAACTGGTGCTATTGAGTTGGGTTTGCGGCCAAACAAAGACATCTTTATTGGTGGTTTTGATTGGGATGCCACAGCGATAGAGAAAATCCAACAAAAGCAACTGAGTGCTTCTGCTGGAGGACAATTTTATAATATTGCTTGGCTACTGGTTCAAGTCTACGATCACTTTACAAATCAATCCCCTTTTATTGACGACGGGCAAAGAGTAAATGATAAATACGCCATTATTACACAATCCAATTTATCTAAGCTAAAACCACTTACCGATATCAATACGTTAAAAGCAATAAATTTTTACTGTTTTACTAAAACTTATACTCGCCAATCAGATTATGATTTTTCTATGCTGAACCTACTCAAGCAATCTCAAGGTAGTGATAAAGAACACTGTCAGTAACGACATATGATAAAGAAGTATATACCAACAGTACAATAAAAAAGGCTATAACACTGTTATAGCCTTTCCTGATCATATGCTAGTAATAAATGGTTAGCTTTACTTTTATTAAGCTCATTTAGAAGCTACCACGCATACCTATACTGAAGTTACGACCTGGTAATGGTGCAACATCTTTCAAGAATGAAGAATGTACACGAGCATGTTCATTACTTAAGTTTTGTCCTTTCACATACAACACTAAATCATCACCCATACCTGCAATATAATAATTAATATGGGCATCAATCATGGTATAGCTCTCCGTTTCTGTTTCAAGTTGAGCAACGTCTTCTTGTTCAAAGTAGTGGCTTATACTTAACTCAGTATCAAAACTGTCAGCTTGATAATTTAAAATCGCCGCAAGTCGCATTGGTGGGATACGTGGTAAATTATCATTGTCATCATTATTAACCAGCCGAGCACGAATGTAATCAGCCAGGACACTTGTTTTCAATGCCGACGATACTTGATAAATAAACTCAGCCTCACCACCATACATCTCAACATCATCTTGTTGATATACTAAAATAGGCAAACCCGACTCACTTTCATGTTCATCTGCTTGCATGTGATCTTCACCAAAAAATAAGCCTGTGTCTTGCTGATAATAATAATCATCAATGCGATTATAAAAAGCACTTATCACATAGCCAAAATCACCGTTAAATTTCCGCCAAGTAATATCAAAATTTAATGACGTTTCAACATCTGGGGCTTGCTCTGCTAATTCAACATGTATCTCATCACCTTCTTGATGAACATCAAACATAGCACCTACCTCAAAGGTATTGGTTCCTATATGAGGTCCAAAAGAAAACAGCTCACCAGAAGAGGCGGCACGTTGTGAGAAGGCTAATGAAAAACCTAAGTTATAGCCCTGTTGATAATCCCAAACTAAGCCTGCTGATGCACTGATAGGGGTAAATGATTGTTGCTCAAATGAAGTGAGGGTTTCACCGTGTGCCTCATGATGAGAAGCCTCTTCATGTGGTTCTTGGTCTTCATCAAAGCCAATGTTGCTATCTTCGGCATCAATGTTCACCTTTTCAACCCTAGCTCCTAATTGCAGCAATACTGGGCCAAAATGTTTTTCTTCTAACCAAGCTGCGGCGAACATTTCTGATTTTGCAGGTGGAGAGAAAGCTTCCTCCCCTATCGCCTTAAAGTCTGAGGACTTATAATGAAGGGTCCAAGCACCTTGCCAACCAAAAAAATTATCATGATAAAGATCAATGCGTGCTTCACTACTCTTATTGGTGAAAGTTGTACCAACTAATCCCGATTCTATTTCTTGATGCTGATAATCACTATAAGCGAACTTGGTGGCAACTTTACTAATAAATTGCTGTTCAAAGTTATACTCACCAAGTACCTGCCACCTATCCTGCTGCATTTTTGCAAATACGCCGGCAGCATCCGTTGAATCATGATTTACATGGTCACCACTTTGCTCAGTATGCGACTCATCATGACCTTCATGTTCCTCACTATGGCTGTGACCTGGAATACCATATTCTCTGTTCATAAACCCATATGAAAATCCAATAAAACCATTTTCAAGTAAATAGCTTGAACCGAGGGTCGCACCACTTGAAGTTGAGGCACTATTTTCTAGACGCTCTTCAGAGTGTTCTTCATGTCCATGTTCGTCATGTTCCCCCTCTTCTTCATGAATATCAGCTTCCCCTGCCAACTTATAATCTTTAGAGTCTCGCCAAAAGCCGTCGAGATGAAAAGCGATATTCTCGGTACCCGATTGAATATTAATCGAAGCCTGCTGTTCATTAGAAACATCGTTATATTGTAACAAGTAATCGACATGTTCATCACTACTAGTTGGCACCCGTCCATCAACTACATTGACGACACCACCAATAGCACCACTGCCATAAAATAGGGTCGCAGGACCACGTAAAACTTCAATTTGTGTTGCTGTACTTGTTTCGGTTGCTACTACATGATCAGGACCTACTCGTGAAGCATCACCAACATCTAAGCCATTTTGTGTGATAAGGACTCGAGGACCATCTAAACCTCTAATTATTGGAGTACTTGCTACTGGGCCATAATAACTAGAGTGAACACCTACTTCATTTTTGAGGGTTTCACCTAAGGTAGCAGCTTGCTTCATTTTAAGTTCATCTTCACTCAGCACATTAATGGGTAATGCTGATTCTATTGATGAAGTATGTAATGGCGTTGCATGCACATCAATCACCTCCATCACTGATGAAGATAACACTACATTCAGATCAGTGATACTGCTTTCACCCACCACAATATGTTGATTAGTGTGGCCATACCCCTTAGCACTAATATGAAGTTCAAAAGAGCCTTCGTTTACATTTTCAAAGGTAAAAAAACCTTGGCTATTCGAACGCACCCTCTGTACATCATTGCTTAACGCCACACTGGCATTACTTATCGGCAGGCCTTTTTTGTTCAACACAAGACCTGATACCTCTTGGGCAAAGCTGGTTTGACTAAAACATAACAATGGAGCCATTGAAGATAAAAGACTAATACTTAATATTTTTTTTAAGGCTGATTTGGGGCGATTATCAATACTTGACTGAGATTTGACATAAAACATTAACGTTATTTCCGAAATTTTTTTGAAATATAGGTGTGCTGAGAATCCATACTATCAGGCAGGCAGCAGAGTAAAGTAATAGCGAGTTAAGCGATGACTTCACAGAAAAAAGAATAGAAACTACAAAAAAGTTGGCGGGGCTCTTAGTGGTGGGTAAACATAACTGAGAGGAAAAAGCATGACACTATCATGCTGGGTATTTTCAATGAAAAATACGGTTTCATTTACGGGATTTAGTACTAAAGGCGCAGGTGGCGAATCAATACCTTGCTGGCATAAATTACAGTCGTGCAACTCAAAAGTTGACAAGGTATCGCTATCTACTTGAGTAAAATGTCCGCTATGCGCAAAAAACGTAACAAGAAAAAGCACTAGAGTTAAAACACTCTGGTGAATCTGTCGGTTCTTTAATTGTGCTTGAGGCAAGTTACTTTTCATATGGTTATAATATAACATTTCAAACGCGGTCACAATCATCTATACCATAAGCTAGGTAGTAAAATCTATAACTCCCTGTAAAAAATAATAAATATCTATGAAAACATCATGCTTAATAGTTTTGCTGAGCTATACTTTCCTCAGTTATTCCTCTTTAAATATCCAAAATCAGATTAAATATTAAGTTTTATGTTGTTTCATTAATACAAGGATATCTTTATGGCGCGCTTTGCAATACCTTTACGAAATAAAGTCTGGTCACACTCAATTAAAAAAATACCATTATTATTGCCCCTTATTGCTATTGCATTGCCTAGCTACGGAGAGAGTTTTACCGCCAAACGTACTGGACAAGGTTTTACAGGGCTGACTCAAGATTTTACTTCATCGTTAAGTAACCCTGCCTTATTAACCAAGTTTGATAACGATGATGATGTATTCTTTTCGTTGAACGTAGGTATCATGGCATCAGATAAGTACAATGTTATCGATACCACTGAAGATATAAGTGATAATCTAGACCAACTAGCAGACGATATTAACGGCATTCAACTTCAAGATTTTCAAACACTAGGGCAAGCAAAGGCCTATTACGATGACCTAAATCAGCAAGTAGATAATATTATTGCTGACTTTGAAAAAATCGATGAAAAGGTAGTTAAAATTAGAAATGGCGTAAACTTCCAAGTCCTCATACCTAATAAATATTTTAGTTTTGGGCTTTTTACCAACCAATATGGTCGTGTTGGTGGCTTAATGGATTACAGTGAAGGCGATGAACAAATATTAAATGATGCGGTTTTATCGGGTGATTTAGATGTCAGTAACTTAGAATCAGCAACTGTTGCTGTAGGGTATTCAATAGCTGAAGCGGGCTTTATGACTGCATATCAAGCCGTGCATCATGCAAGTTATGATTTAAGTGTCGGTGCAAAATTAAAATATCAACGTATTGATCTTTATTATAATCGTGTCCTCATCAGTGACTTTGATGACGATGATTTTGAAATCACCGATGACGAAAATACCACTGATGAAAGTGGCACTAATGTTGATTTGGGGCTTTATATTACTTGGGGGGCAGAGCGTCAATGGCATGCTGCAATCGTCACTAATAATCTAATGAAGAAAACCGTTTATCATACTGAGCAAGATACTACCTTTACCCTAGAAAATAGCGCCAGCTTTGGTTTAAGTTATCAACAAAGTTGGCTTAGCTTAGCAACAGAAGTTGATTTAACCGACAGAGAACAGTTTGCTTCTTTAGCACCTTCAAAGTATGCAAGCCTTGGTGCTGAATTTCGCTTTTATGAACATATTCAGTTTCGGCTAGGTTACCGTACCGATTTAAATGATGTTGATGATGACATCTATACTACAGGTATTGGAATATCACCATGGGATGTATTTGCTATCGATATTGCCGCCTTCACTGGAGATAACGACACTGTGGGCGCCGCATTGCAATTTAGTTTAAAAATATAAGAATCATTTAATCTATATTAAAAAACCCTATTAACAGCTGTTGTTGATAGGGTTTTCATCTTTAATAACCTATGCTTTCTCCGTCATTACAGCTCGAAGTAATTGCAGAATACCTTATACAATTCAGTCCCTTGATTAACACTAGCAGAGGCGAAGTGTAAAATAGGGATCACTGGCTGTTCAAGAGCTACATAATGTAAGGCTTCACCATCACCATAATTATCCATACGAAGAATACGTGCTAACGGCTCGCCTGCAGCTAACGGTTTTCCAAAATCAGCAAGGTAGTCGACCATGCCACCCATTGGAGAATACAAAGCTTTATAATCTTGAAGATAACAAGCATACCGTGTCATTGTTTCTGGTTGATATTGTTCATCAGCAATTACCGCTTGGTAATGTAAATACGCTAAAATGCTTTGCGCATCTTCTTTGGCAACATCTAAATCTATTTGTTCTTGAGAGCCTAGTTCAACTGTAAAACTTTCCTTTTTAAAAGCCCCCTTGCCCATAGTCATGTTTCGCCCCAATGCTTGAAAAGCTTGTTGTAAACTCCACCATGGACAAAATGTTGCTTCATCCATTGCACCGTCAAAGTCATTAGGGATAAAAATAGTATGTTCAATATTAAAATATTGTGCGCTTTCTTTTACATACTCAGGACAATATAAGTGTTTACTCGAAATAGGCCCTGTATGAAGGTCTAAAACAATATCGGCTTGATGAGCAAGTCGCTGCAATTGATAAGCTATTCGTTGCCCAGTTGTTAGTCCCCAACTGTTGTGATCAAGTTTTTGATCAACCTCTTCAAGCAATAATTGTTCAAATTTTTCTTTAATATCGACTTCATTAGCATCAATATATTGTACCGCAAAGGGTTCGATGACGCTTTCATCAAAGTGGTACATTCTATTCCAATTTACCCCTGTGATAGGGTCAAATCGTCCTAAAGTGTATTCACCATTTTTATGATTACAGGCAACCGGGTTGGCATATGGCACTAAGGTGATATTGGCTTTTAAACGGCAATGTTTAAGGAGCTCCAACAATTGGAAAATAACCGCATTACCCTGCACTTCCGCACCGTGCATATTAGCCTGGATATAGACATTTGGCCCACTATTGTCATCTGATTTAAAAGTATAAACAGGCACAGTTAATTTTGTACCACTGGCCATTTCGCCTACTGACATAATCTCTTTAGTAAAAACATTCATAACTCTATCCTCTCACTAGGCTAAATAAGATGAAGCAGGTTTAGCGGCACGAACTTGAGTAAGTTTTCCACCTTGAAAAACATATTCTGCGGCTAACTCATGGCACAAGAAAAAAGGCATGCTTTCAGTAAAGCCATACGCACCACAATAACCAAACACTAATTGCTCACCGATCTCAATATCCGCAGGTAAATTCAAGCGCCCTAAGTTATCCATACTTGTACATAATGGCCCATGAATATCAAAAGCTTGCATAGGGACTTCTTTGGCGAGTAAATCTTCCCGTAATAGTCGCACTGGAAAGGGCTGTTCTGTAATAGCTGGACGTAATAGATGATTTATTCCCGCCGCCAATACTAGCTGATCTTGTCCATAATTCATTTTCCTATCAACCACTGGCACCACATAATAACCACACTCTGCAACAGCAAAACGCCCTAGCTCAAGCCATAATTCTTTTACCCCTGCCTTTGCTTTAATAACAGCTAAATCGTCAATGATTTGAGACCAAGATAATGATTTCCCTTGTTCTAAGTAATCAATTCCTAGACCGCCACCCAAATCGAGTACATCAAGCGTCATACCAATATTATTAGCTAAATCCGTCAACGGAGTAATCATTTGTGACCACAATGAAAACATTTTTTCATTGCTGAGCATGTTGCCCCACTGGAAAATATGTAAGCCACAGAGGTTTAGCGCGGGGTAGTTATCAACATGAATACTTTGCCATTCTGCTACAGACAAACCAAATGGTGTTAAACTATTACCACCTAGTGGGTTTTTTTCACCTTCATGCCATTGTAATTGCACTCTCAATAAAACCTGAGGTTTTTCGACTTCACTCGCTGATAGCTCTTGCTCTTGTACCGCTTCGTTAAGCCATTTGAGCTGGTTTAAACTTTCAACAACAAAGGTACGCACCCCATGGTTAACAAAAGCAGCAAGTTGTTTTTTAGATTTAGCTGGACCAGTATTTAATACACGCGCAGGATCTATACCTTGTGCAAGTACCTGAGTTAATTCGCCGGTACTGGCAACATCAAAATTGAAACCTTCACTATCAAGTGTTTGAATGATCTTTGAGAGTGGGTTTGCTTTAACAGCAAACCATAACTTAATAACATCTTGCTGCTGTAAGCTGGCTAAATGTTTTTTCAGGGCATCTAGTTGATAAACAAAATAACCTTGTTCATCTTCTGGAGAAAAATGCTCAATTAAGGCGCTATTAATACTGGGGTCAAACCAAGTCGGAGTAGTCATCATTAACTTTCTTTTAATCTTTATAATTCAATCAAATGAGTATATTAATCAATCAGCTTAAAGCTGTATGATTCAAGCTAAAGGAAAAAGCACGGAGTTGATGACTATCAATGAGTACTTTTGACGCTTAGATTGAAGGATACAGCGACAAGCTGATTAATTAACGAAGAATTGATTCTAATTCAAGGGAAGCATCGCTTTGTTCATCACGGTATTTAACGATAAGTGCACAAGCCATATTTAGCCCCTGCGCCTTTGCCCACTCACCTTTAACAGGACGAGTGCCTGGAACAACAACCGCACGTTCAGGAATTTCAGCACCTTTTTCGCGCATGACTTGATTAACACAGTCATAAACAGGTACTGATTTAGAGAGGGATACACCCGGAGCCAATACGGCACCTTTTTTAACAACGATACCTTCAACAACAACAACACCTGCGCTTAAGAAAGCATCATCCTCAATGATTACGGGGCTAGCGCCTACTGGCTCTAGTACACCACCAATTTGAACAGCAGCAGATACATGTACATTTTTACCGACTTGTGCACAAGAGCCAATTAGTGCATGACTATCAACCATAGTACCTGTATCAACAAAAGCCCCTACATTAATATATGCTGGAGGCATGATAATAACCCCTTCAGCTACATAAGCACCGGCACGAACAGATGAGCCACCGGGGACTAAACGCACACCATCTTGTGGGGAAAATTGACGCGCAGGTAAGTTATCTTTATCAACAAAACCTTGGTAGTTGTCACTAAAAGCAATATTTTTTCCCGCTTTAAAAGCGGCTAAAATGCCTTGTTTCACTTCAACATTAGCATGCCAATTGCCTGCTTCATCTTGGGTTGCTGCACGTAAAGAACCTGTTTCTAACTGCGCTAATACATCTTGCCAGTTCATTGTTTACTCCGCTTATCTGATAGAATCTATAGAAAAATAATGGGTACAAGGCCAAATTAAAAACACGAATACACGAGTTAATTTAATAAAGCGAAATACATGAGTGAAGGACTGGGCAATTACAAAGAAGAGCATAACATCAGCAAGGCTGACATTTTAGCTAATATGCAAAGGCCAGAAGCTCCCCACTTAAATAACCAATATGGCTATTATTCAAAGTGACAGTTGTTGGGATTCAGCCCAATACCTTATATTTCAATTCAAATATCGCTATTAAAATAGTGTTATAAAGTAAACAACCGATAAACAGCTCATCAAAAGGCTATTTATCTCGGCGTTAATCCCCCTCATTACCCTCTACAGAGTTTGATCTCTGCTTTTGTCATATCAAATCAATATGATACAAACAAAACAACGGTAATTACCTGGTTAACGCTCCTCTTCTGGCCCTATTAAAATTTAGTCGTTAAAGAGTTAACGCCTAAATTGGAATTAGGGACCTTAGTATTTAAGCATTTTTTTTACAGTGGTTCAATTAACTTGATAGAAATTTACCTATTCCCTTATACTGATTTACCGTAGAATATAACCTTTGTCCTCTTTCTATTTATTGCCTTATGTCTTTGACGAACCCAAGCCAAGTATTATTACGTAATAGCGAACTGCTTTATGCCAAGTTTCCCTTGTTCATTAACTTACCTGAAGATGGCTTTATTGATGCATATATTAAATTGCATAACCCTGATAACATCAGTTGTTTCAATACAAACTTCATCGATTATCAAGCCATTACACTGAAACATGACCACGCAACTACCGGAAAGGTTCAAGCAGTATTCACCAGCAACTATCAATCGGACATTTGCCACGATTTAGTTATTATCGCTTTCCCTAAAAGCAAAACTGAGCTTAACTTTACAATGGCCATGATTGCCCATTGCATAAGCGATACAACAAAGGTATTACTTGTTGGAGAAAAGAAAGGCGGTATACAGTCAGTACCAAAATTAACAAAGGAGTTATTTGCACATTGCCAAAAAATTGATGCTGCCCGACATTGTTTATTGTTTGCTGGCTTAGTTAAGACTGAGAAATTATCCATACCTTTTCAACTACATGACTGGTTTAAAAAATATCAAATAAATATTGAAGGCATTGAGTTAACCATTGCTTCATTACCAGGCGTTTTCAGCCAGAAAAAATTGGATGTTGGCACTGCATTATTGTTAAGAAACTTACCAGATAAGGTGGCAGGTAAAACATTAGATTTTGGCTGTGGCGCAGGGATCATCAGCTGCTTTATTGGAAAAAAGTTTAATGATATTAACTTGTCTCTTCTAGATGTAAGTGCTTTAGCGTTAACATCTGCTCAAGAAAGTCTAACGTTAAACGGCCTGTCCGGGCATGTATTTCCATCAAATAGCCTATCCGAAGTAACCGAAAAATATAACCATGTCGTTTCTAATCCCCCCTTCCATCAAGGTGTCAAGACACACTACCAAGCCAGTGAAGACTTTTTAGCAGGAATCAACAAGCGACTCAGTAAGCGGGCAGACGTTACCATTGTAGCGAATAACTTTTTACGTTATCAGCCAATAATGCAAGAATATATTGGCAATACTCGGGTGATCACCAAAGATCAAGGGTTTACTATTTACCAAGCTCAGCTATCATCAAAGTAATGTTGAAATAACTTTTGAGTACCATGGCATACTTATCTAACACAGCATCACTACATAGTCGCTTAGTACAAAGCATAATGGCTTTATGTATTATAGTATTACTTTCTGCTTCGATAAGCATCATCTGTATGGTCGATGAGCAAGGTGATCAAACCGTTGCCAATGAGACTCGCGCATGGGCAAGTACATTGGCAAGCAGTAGTAAACGCTTTCTTGAGAGCGATAATGACAATAGCCAAAGTAAGCTAAAAATAGAACTCGAAAACTTAATAACATCACCTACCATTAATCGAATTCATATTTATCGCTCAAATGAAGATGGCAGTATTTCGTTTTTTAGTAGCTATAATAAAAACCATAAATATCCTGCGATTAGCGATAAGATTTCAGAGATTACAACGTTAAGTACAATTCAACATCAAAAAGATCACTTAGAACTGATTGTTAAAATTAAACAAGGTCAACACACATTAGGTTACCTATTTATCCAATCTAGTTTACTCAAAAAGCAGCGCTTCATCGAAAAACTTGCTTATGTCACAGTAGGGTTTTTAATCTTTACTCTTATTCTTGCTTTAGGTGTATCACAATGGTTATTTAATAAAACAAATCAACCTATTGTGACATTAATAGAGGATATAGGCCAAATATCACAAAGCAAAAACTTCTCAATCCAATTAGCAAATCAACCCTATAAAGAATTGGACATTTTGGCTAAAAATGTCAATGTGCTATTACTTCGCACAGAAAAACACATTAATAAACTCATTGATGAACACAATCACGCCCTAGACAAAAATCAAGCATTAGAAGATAGGCTTAGCGCTAGAACTGATGCGCTAAAAGAATCGAATCAGGAGCTTCTGTCAACATTAGAGAAGCTTCATGAGTTTCAGGGCCAATTAGTGGAAACGGAAAAAATGGCTTCTCTCGGCGATATGGTTGCCGGTATTGCACACGAAGTGAATACGCCTATCGGCCTAGGAGTTACAGCCTCAAGTTTATTAGCGGACAAGTTGACCGAAATTAAAAACGCATTTGAAGCCAAAACATTAAAGTCGAGTCAATTGAAAAAATTCCTTAATGATAGTGATGAAAATGTCGCTATTATATTTCGTAATTTGGAACGAGCAGCAAAATTAATATCCAGCTTTAAAAAGGTGGCAGTTGATCAATCAAGTGCCGAAAGCCGAACCTTTAATGTTCATGGTTTGTTGGACGAAGTATTATTGACCTTATCAGCAAAACTCGAGTCGGCTAATGTCACTCTAGAGCTAAACTGCCCCGACAATCTCTATATTGAAAGCAAACCCGGTCCGATCAATCAAATATTGATAAATCTGATTCTCAATTCAATTTATCATGCTTTTGAAGGGCTTGAACATGGTACTATAAGTATAAATATTATGATTTTAAGCGATCAATTACATATTAACTATAGTGACGATGGTATCGGCATTGATGACTCAATTAAAACTAAGATTTTTGACCCTTTTACCACCACTAAACGTGGCAGTGGGGGCAGCGGCTTAGGCATGCACTTAGTATTCAATTTAGTGACTCAAGCTTTATCAGGTCATATTGTTTTAGAGGAAAAACTTGATCAAGGCGTGAGTTTTGATATAACTTTTCCAGTAGAGTTAGCAGCAAGTTAATGAAATAATAGTCTTTAAAAATTGTTTTTTCATTTTCACTTGACTAAAATAGTTAAATAATTGTAAATAGTTTACATCGTACCGCTCATTAAAGTAATAATCGCATTAGCCATTAAAAATATTAGGTAAAATTCAACATGCAAACGTATCAAGTTCTAGTTGTCGAAGATGAAGATGTCACCCGCTTCAGCTTGCGAAATTTATTTGAAGCAGAAGGTTATACTGTATTCGAAGCTGTTGATGGTGACAGTATGGCCGAACAGCTTAAACAACACACAATTAACCTTGTTATAATGGATATCAATTTGCCAGGGAAAAATGGCTTGTTATTAGCTAGAGAATTAACCGCGAATAAAGATTTAGGACTAATTTTCTTAACTGGCCGTGATAGCGATATCGATAAAATTCTTGGTTTAGAAATTGGCGCTGATGATTATTTAACTAAACCATTCAACCCGCGTGAGTTAACAATTAGAGCACGAAATATTTTGAGCCGCATTGGTCAAACTACGACAGAGACAGTCCAGAGCATCGTGACTTTCAATCAATGGACTCTCGATGGTAACTCTAGGCAAATGACCAGCCCAAGCGGTGATGTTATTGCAATTCCACGTGGTGAATACCGAGCATTAAGTCTACTGATAAAAAATGCCGGTAAAATTATTTCACGCCAAGAGCTGATTAAAGAAATGACAGGTAGAGATTTGCGCTCTAATGATCGCACGGTTGACGTGACGATTAGACGTTTGCGTAAACACTTTGAGCTTAATCAAAATACTCCTGAGCTCATTAACACTATTCATGGTGAAGGTTATCGTTTTGTCGGTACACTAGACTAAAACCTTAGTAGCAGCTCAATACTTGGGCTGCGACTCCTCGAGCACCTCTGAGTAAATTACTTAGTATCTAACCAACCACTGAACGTATTCATCGCCTTGATATTAGCTTGCTTTAACTCTTCTAATAAAAGCGCTTTTTGCTCTTGTGTCGCCTCAGTATGTTCTAATACTTTCAATAGTCGGTGTAATTGTGACATACCAACACTTGCAGATGCCCCTTTCATTTTATGACAATGCTCCTGCCAGCCTGAGAGTGAGTCATTAAGTTGTGCGTTTTCAATATCTTTTAAATATATTTTTACTTGTTGACAATATAAAGAAAACATCTGTTCAACAATAGCTTTACCTAAGCTATCCAAATAACCTTGAAGTAATTCAATATCTAAGCAAGGGCTCAGTTGTTTCGATTCCACAGACACACCTTTTGATACAAATAATATCGATTGTAGCAATAATCCACCATTAATAAAACCCATGTAAACTCGTTGATATATAGGAAGAAATAATTTTGTTACTTATATTTTTCATCTCTTGAGCAACAACAGTAATGATTACCATTAAAAAATAAGCTAGAATGTGCGCCCTTAGATCTACTCTTCGTATTTATTTAAAAAAACATTATCGAAGTTTAGTTAGTAACTATCGTTTTAAAGTGGAGTCGAAATGACGACATCAATGCCAGATATCGCCAACCATACAACAGCTCAAACAGAAGGTACGCTTGACTGGGTGGGCATGAGTAACATTGAAATGCCTATTATGGTCGCTTCAAAAGGCCAAAGCGAGCGTATGGTTTCGGCTCATGTTGATGCCTTTGTTAACTTAAAGGAAGCACAAGCTAAAGGCATTCATATGTCTCGCCTTTATTTACTTATCGATGATTTATCAACAAGTAATGTGCTCAACTACCAAAGTTTAGTGAGCTTATTAGATGGCTTTATTAGTAGCCATCAAGACTTAAGTGATCAAGCTAAAGTACAATTTAGCTTTGAGTATCATTTACGTAGGAAGTCATTAATTAGTGGTAAAGCAGGTTGGAAAGCCTACCCTGTCACACTGACTGGCTATTTAAATAAAGGACAGCTCACTATTGAATTGGCTATTGATGTACGTTATTCATCAACCTGCCCATGTTCTGCAGCACTAGCTAGACAATTAATTCAGAAAGCTTTTCATGAGAAGTTTGCCCAGCAAAATGAATTAGCCTTAACTGATGTACATGACTGGCTTGGTACAACGGAAGGTATTGTGGCAACGCCACATTCACAACGCTCTGTTGCCGAAGTAAAAGTAAAACTTAATTCTAGTGTTAATGACTTCCCCATTACCGAATTAGTTGACTTAATTGAAGATTCTCTGAAAACACCTGTACAAGCTGCAGTAAAACGAGAAGATGAACAAGAATTTGCCCGCCTCAATGGTCAAAACCTGATGTTCTGTGAAGATGCCGCACGTCGTTTACAACATAGTATGAATCAAGCAGATCACTTTGATGACTTCTGGCTAAAAATAAACCACTTAGAGTCACTACATGCACATGATGCTGTCAGTGTTACAACTAAGGGTATTGATGGCGGATACCAACCGTAATCATAACTTATGTATTTTTTCAAAAGCCAATAGTGGTCTCACTGTTGGCTTTTTTGTTTTTATCTTACAGATAATATCAAACTTCACATTTTACCAACCCATAAACTGAATAAATACTGAATATTGCGAGATCGCATACCCCCCGCCTAAATGTAATTTTATTTCATCAACTTCCATAATATGAAATACGAAGCTTAACGTAAAAACACCTTAACCCGCAAAATCAATAAGATACAAAAAATTATTTCCTCCCGTCTGTAACATATGACTACATTTGTGAAAATAAGTTACGAGCAAATGCTCTATTTTAATTGACCTTTGTGCAATAACTGGGTAATGTTGACCGTTCCACTTACTTAAAAAGAGGATTAATTATGCATTTTTTCCATGCATTTATTCCTTTTTTAACTGTCCTGTAAGTAAGTTGGCTTATTATTAGGAGAAAAACATGCAGCTTTATGATCATAGCGTCCAAAAAGACAACTGTGGATTTGGTTTAATTGCCCATCAACAAGGTGAAACCAGTCACAAACTAATTAAGACCGCTATTTCCGCTTTAGATCGTATGCAACATCGTGGTGGCATTGCCAGCGATGGTAAAACAGGTGACGGTTGTGGTTTATTATTACAAAAACCAGATAGCTTTTTTCGCGCGATAGCAGCGGACAACAACTGGAAGCTAGGTAAAAAGTATGCTGTAGGCATGGTTTTCTTAAACCCTGATCCAATTCAAGCTGCACTGTCTAAAAAGATATTAGAAGAAGAGTTAGCTAATGAAAGTCTAACCTTGATAGGTTGGCGCACAGTTCCTATTGATACATCGGTATTAGGTGAAATTGCCATTGGTAATTTACCAACAATAGAGCAAATATTTGTAGATGCTCCTCCAGGATGGAGAAATTTAGATTTAGAACGCCGTTTATATATGGCACGTCGTCGTGCTGAAAAACGTATTACCGATGAAAAATTTTATGTAGCAAGTTTGTCGTGTTTAGTCACAATCTATAAAGGGTTGGTGATGCCGGTAGATTTACCAAACTTTTATTTAGATTTAGCTGACATTCGAATGCAAAGTGCTATTTGTGTATTTCATCAACGCTTTTCTACTAATACATCACCACAATGGCATCTAGCGCAGCCATTTCGTTACTTAGCACACAATGGTGAAATAAATACCATCAATGGTAACCGTCAATGGAGTAGAGCGAGAACTTATCGCTTCAAATCACCTTTGTTACCTGATTTACAAGATGCGGCACCTTTTGTTGGTCAAACAGGGTCTGACTCATCTTCTCTAGATAACATGCTTGAGCTATTTTTGGCCGGTGGTATGGATCAATATCGCGCTATGCGCTTATTAATGCCACCAGCATGGCAAAACAGTCCTCTAATGGATGATGATTTACGTGCCTTCTATGAATTCAACTCTATGCATATGGAACCATGGGATGGCCCTGCAGGTGTTGTAATGACCAATGGTCGCCATGTTGCTTGTAACTTAGATAGAAACGGCCTACGCCCTGCTCGTTACGTAATAACCCGCAACGGTTTTATTACCTTAGCCTCAGAAGTGGGTATTTGGGATTACGGTGAAGACGAAGTGGTGGAAAAGGGGCGTGTTGGTCCAGGCGAAATGCTTGCCATTGATACCTATACAGGAAAAATATCTCACTCATGTGATATAGATAATGATCTAAAAGAACGTCACCCTTATAGAGAGTGGCTAACAAAAAATATCCGCCGCTTAGTGCCGTTCGATCAATTAGAAGCAAACCTCATTGGTCAACGTGTCTTTTCTGATGAAGAGATGAATCAATACCACAAGATGTTTAATTACAGCTATGAAGAAATTCAGCAAGTCATTAGAACATTAGCTGAGAATGGTCAAGAAGCTACCGGCTCTATGGGTGATGATACTCCTATGGCGGTATTATCGAGTAAAACACGTACTTTATATGATTATTTCCGTCAGCAATTTGCTCAAGTAACTAATCCACCAATCGACCCTCTGCGTGAACGTTATGTGATGTCACTAGGCACCTGTATAGGCCGTGAACATAACGTATTTAACGAAACCTCTGGTCATGCCGATCGCATGTTGTTTTCAACACCGATCCTTATGTATACAGGTTTGAAGCAATTACGTGAATTAGATCCTGAGCATTATCGCTCTGATACATTAGCGTTAAGCTACAATGCTGATGAAGGCTTAGAAGCAGCTATCAGACGTTTATGTGATGAAGCCGTTGATCTAGTACGTAATAGTAGCACTGTTATTTTGGTGTTATCTGATAGAAACATTCAGCCTGGTTTATTGGTCATTCCAGCGGCGATGGCAGTAGGCGCGGTACAAAAGCGTTTAGTAGATGAACAACTGCGCTGTGATTCAAACATTATTGTTGAAACAGGCTCTGTTCGTGATTCACATCATTACGCTGTTCTACTTGGTCTTGGTGCTACGGCGATATATCCATATTTAGCTTTTGAAACTATCGAGCAATTGGTTGAACAAGGTCAAATCGATTTATCAGCCCGCGATGCAATTGTTAATTATCGTGAAGGTATCAATAAAGGTTTATTGAAAATACTCTCTAAAATGGGTATTTCAACGATTGCTAGTTACCGCTGTGCCGGTCTATTTGAGGTCATCGGTTTAAATGATGACATCATGTCCCTTTGTTTTAGTGACTTACCTAGCCGCATTAAAGGTGCTGACTTTAGTGATATTCAACAAGACACTGTCAACCTTGCACGTAGAGCATTTTTACCGCATCAAAAAGTTAATCATGGCGGATTATTAAAATACGTTCACGGCGGTGAATATCATGCATTCAACCCTAATGTAGTTAACTATTTACAACGTGCCGTGCAAAATGGTGACTATAATGACTACCGCACCTTTGCCGATGAAGTAGATCAACGTCCTGTTGCAACAATTCGAGATTTATTAACCTTCAAAAAAGATTGTCAGCAAATATCTATTGATAAGGTTGAGTCTGAAAGTGATATGTTTAAGCGTTTTGACAGTGCGGCTATGTCAATTGGGGCTTTAAGCCCAGAAGCACATGAAGCGTTAGCGATTGCCATGAACCGCTTAGGTGGGTTTTCAAACTCTGGTGAAGGCGGAGAAGATGAACGCCGTTTTGGAACCGTTAAAAATTCACGAATCAAACAAATTGCTTCAGGTCGTTTTGGTGTTACACCTCACTACTTAGTGAATGCTGATGTACTACAAATTAAAGTAGCGCAAGGGGCAAAACCGGGTGAAGGTGGTCAATTACCAGGGGATAAAGTATCACCTTTAATAGCTAAATTACGATATTCAGTACCTGGTGTGACACTAATTTCGCCTCCTCCACATCACGACATTTATTCTATTGAAGATTTAGCCCAGCTGATTTTTGACTTAAAACAAGTGAACCCAAAAGCGGTTATATCCGTTAAATTAGTCTCTGGCCCAGGAGTTGGCACTATTGCTTCAGGTGTTGCCAAGGCCTATGCTGATTTTATTACCATTTCAGGTTATGACGGCGGTACTGCTGCAAGTCCATTAACATCTGTTAAGTATGCAGGTTGTCCTTGGGAGTTAGGTTTGGCGGAAGCGCATCAGTCATTAGTGACTAATGGTTTACGTCATAAAGTACGCTTACAAGTCGATGGCGGTTTAAAAACTGGTGTCGATATTGTCAAAGCCGCTATTTTAGGCGCTGAAAGCTTCGGCTTTGGTACCGCACCTATGGTTGCTTTAGGCTGTAAATTCTTACGAATTTGTCATTTAAATAACTGTGCGACAGGTGTTGCTACCCAAGATGAAGTTTTACGTGAGGAATTCTTTAAAGGTTTACCTGATCAAGTAATGAATTACTTTAAGTTTATTGCTCGTGATGTGCGTGAAATACTCGCCCGCCTTGGTGTAGAAAACTTAACTGAAATCATTGGTAGAACAGATTTATTGACACAAATTGATGGCTTGACATCAAAACAAAGCAAACTTGATTTATCACCGATTATTGCCCCAGTTGTTGCTGGTGAAAGTACTGCACTTTACAAAACTGAAGAGAACACTGCCTTTGATGAAGGTAGGCTGAATCAGAAAATTTTAGCTGCAGCAAGTGATGCCGTTACCCATAGTAGCGGTGGTGAGTATCGTTTTGCTATTCAAAATATCGATCGTTCTGTTGGCGCGGCTTTATCAGGTGAAATTGCTCGTCATCATGGCGACCAAGGTATGGCTGCAGCGCCCATTACCATCCACTTATCTGGCACCGCTGGACAAAGTTTTGGTGTTTGGAACGCCGGTGGTTTAAATATCATATTAACAGGTGATGCTAACGATTATGTTGGTAAGGGTATGGCTGGTGGTAAGCTAACCATCAAAGCCCCTGTGGGTGTCGAATATTTAAGTCATGAAACAATGATCATGGGAAATACCTGCTTATATGGCGCTACTGGCGGAAAGTTATTCTCTAGTGGTCGTGCGGGTGAACGTTTTGCCGTACGTAACTCTGGCTGTCATGCGGTAGTAGAAGGTACTGGCGACCATGCTTGTGAATATATGACTGGCGGTATCGTTACCATACTTGGTGATGTCGGCGTCAACTTTGGCGCAGGCATGACTGGCGGTTTTGCTTATGTATTAGATGAAACTGGTGATTTAAATGTTCGCTTGAACAAAGAGTCGATTGAAATGCTAGCCATCGAAGACTTAACTATTCATCAAGAGCATTTACGCGGCATTATCAATCAACACTTTGAAGAAACAGGTAGCTTACGTGCACAAGATATCCTTCAAAACTTTGAAAGTTATGCACCATTATTTAAATTAATTAAGCCGACAGCTACCGATGTAAAGACCCTATTAGGTCACCGTAGTCGTTCAAGTGCTGAACTTCGTGTACAAGCACAATAATTATTACAGTATAAAGAATAGATAAGAGCCATTGAAGTGAACAAGCGATACACATGAATCCATCCATGGAGTTCAACACAAGCATCCATGCTTGTGAAGATCGCTTTTATCACTATCAATAACTCTTTCATCAGCCCGATAGCAGCAGCTTTGTCAGCTAATGGGTAGAGTAGAGGATTAAAATAATGAGCAAAAATGTTTATCAATTTATTGATGTAAAGCGAATTGACCCTGCAAAAAAGTCAATTGAAGAACGTAAAATTAACTTTGTTGAAATTTATCAACCATTAGGTAATGAGCAAAGTGAAGGTCAGGCTGATCGTTGTTTAGATTGTGGTAACCCTTATTGTGAGTGGAAATGTCCAGTTCATAACTATATTCCACAATGGCTTGAATTAGTCACTGAAGGTCGTATCTTTGAAGCCGCAGACTTATGTCACGAGACTAACAGCTTGCCTGAAATGTGTGGTCGTGTTTGTCCACAAGATAGGTTGTGTGAATCTGCCTGTACACTTAATGATGAGTTTGGTGCAGTGACTATAGGTAATATCGAAAAACACATTACTGACACCGCCATTGCGCAAGGCTGGAAACCCGATTTATCTCACGTGGTTAAAACAGGTAAACGTGTTGCCGTTATTGGTGCAGGTCCTGCAGGAATCGCCTGTGCGGACGTATTAACTAGAAACGGTGTTGACGTAGTTGTTTATGACAGACATGCACAAATTGGTGGTTTATTAACTTTTGGTATTCCATCTTTTAAATTAGAAAAAGAGGTTATTCAAACTCGCCGCGAAATATTAGAAGGCATGGGCATTGAATTTCGTTTAAATACCAATGTCGGCACTGATATCAGCTTTAGCGATATTAGTGATGAGTATGATGCTGTTTTCTTAGCTTTAGGTACTTATAAAGATATGAGTGGTGGTTTTGACAATGAAGGCGCACAGGGTGTTTATAACGCATTGGACTTCTTGATTGGCAATACCCAGCAATTGATGGGCATTACTGCAGCTGATAATAGTCAAGTTAAGCCTTATGTTAACTTCAGTGGTAAAAAAGTTGTTGTACTTGGTGGTGGTGATACCGCTATGGATTGTGTTCGCACATCTATTAGACAAGATGCTACAGAAGTTACTTGTGCTTATCGTCGTGATGAAGCCAATATGCCAGGTTCACCACGAGAAGTGCAAAATGCTAAAGAAGAAGGTGTTAACTTTGAGTTTAACATTCAACCTCTTGATATAGCTGTGGATGACCAAGGTAAAGCAATTGGCGTGAGTTTTGTGAAAACACAGCTAAGTGCTCCGGATGCTAACGGTAGACGTAACCCTGAGCCAATTCCAGGATCAGAATTTGTTATGGAAGCTGACGCTGTTGTTATTGCCTTTGGTTTCTTACCAAGCCCTCCAAAGTGGATGGTTGATGCAGGCGTTGAATTAGACTCTCGTGGCCGTGTGCTTGCGACAGACAATTCTAATTTTGCACTACAAACAACCAAACAAAACGTCTTTGCTGGTGGTGACATGGTTCTTGGCTCAGACCTAGTTGTTACCGCTATCGATCAAGGTCGAAAAGCTGCCATGGGTATTTTAGATTACGTTACCAGTTAAATATGCTTAGCTCAGGTAGCTAAGATAATTGAAGAACGTAAAAAAGGGGCTAAATTTATTTAGCCCCTTTTTTAGTAATAAACACATAAATATCAACTTTTAATCTAAAAAACCTTAAACTATACTCTGGTAACCTTTCCTAGTTTCATGATCTGATATGCTGAAAACTCGTCACTGGTTAACACATTTTTTTGATGACGCTCACAGCTTGAACATTGATAAAAAGCGTCGACTCTATTCTTATTATGCTTTTAGCTACTTTGGCATTGCCACATTGATGGCTTTTAGTGTGCACAACTACCTCAAGCAAGAGTATAGTATTTCAATAATAACCTTCATCTGTGGCTCCGCGATTTTAGCAAATTTAGTCTATTATTATTGGAAACATAACCTAACTAGGTGTTGTGTTACCGGTAGCTTTTTTATTATCCTTTTTTGCCAAGCAATTGTTTATCATGGTGGTATTGAGAATACGGCTCTTTACTGGACTTTTCCTTTCCCCCTTATCCTTTATGTTTTACTCGGTAGACGTTTAGGGTTATGGCTCAATATTGTCATGTTCCTGCTAATAACTCTCTTATTAAGCCAACCAGATATTATTCTTGCTCAATATTCTACTGCAGAAAGTTTACGTTGCCTTGCCTCCTTATTTGTCGTTAACGCCATTAGTTATATCAATGAACATTACCGTGCACAGAGCCACTCATTAATGGCTGAGTCAAATGTAAACAAGGAGCAACAAGCAAATACGGATCCCCTAACCCAGCTACCTAACCGCCGCTTTGTAGATTCAGTTTTCTTTCCTTCTTGCCAATTTAACTCAACGAGTAATTTCCCCATGGTTTTGATTATGGCTGATGTTGATCACTTTAAAAAAATTAATGATAACTATGGCCATGATTGTGGAGATACTGTCTTAAAAGAGTTAGCACAAACAATAGAACAATCCATTCGCAGTGCCGATATTGTTGCTAGAGTTGGTGGTGAAGAATTTCTATTGTTATTTTCCAATACTAGTTACGATGCAGGCAAACGAATCGCTGAAAAGATACGTCTCACCGTTGCTGATATGCATGTATTGCATGCAAATAAACAAATAACTATGACAATGAGTTTTGGTGTAGCTGCAGCAAATAGCTACATCGAAATGGAGAATAAGCTAAAAGAAGCTGATAAGAAACTATACAAAGCTAAACATGGCGGTAGAAACTGTGTTTGTTAGCGTTTATATTTTTCTTCTAAATCAATTTATTTACCAGCTTCCCGCGATAATATTAATCAGTAGCACTACATTTTTCATAGATACAGAAATCTAACTGATAAACATTTTTTTCATCACTCATTCTAACGTCACTAGTCACTTTATTCCAACTGCCATCATCATAGTGAGGGAATTGGGTATCACCATCAATACTTGCCTTTATATGGGTGATATAAAGCCTATCAGCAGCAGGCAGACAATGTTTATAGATAGCGCCACCACCAATAACCATTATCTCTTCAACTGCCATTGTGCCATCAGACCCATCAACTAAAGCCAATGCTTGTTCTACTGATGTTACTGTATCAACACCTTCTGCCCCCTTCCCCTGCGGTACATAACTTTCATCACGAGAGATGACAATATTGCGACGCCCTGGTAAGGGTCTCCCAATAGACTCATAGGTTTTACGTCCCATGATGATTGGCTTACCTAGGGTAACTTTCTTAAAGTAAGCTAAATCTGCTGGCAAATGCCACGGCATGTCGTTATCTTTGCCGATAACATTGTTATCAGCAGTCGCAACTATCATAGATAAAATGGTCATAAAAATTCTCTAAATTATTTTTCTTTATTATCGCTAGAAAGAGAGGAAAAAAAAGCACTGCTTTAACTAAATAAAGCAGTGCTTCGCATATTAATTTTTTACTGAAACTTGACGTTTATTGGCGGTATTCCACTTCAACATCATAGTCATCTTCATCCCAGTCATCATCATCAAGATCGTCATCAGATGCATGAGCAGCGATTGTCTCTTCATGATAACTATCCCATTTAAACTCAACGGTTTTACCATCAATCACTTCTTCAACTTCTTCTGGTAACTCTTCAATAAAGGTCATCACTTTTTGTGTTAACTCTTTTGTACCAGTACGATTAAATGCTGAGATGCTATGCACCTCACCTTTCCAATCAAGACCAGCTAGTATTGCATCGGTAAGTTCTTTAGCTTCATCTTCAAGTAATAAATCAAGTTTATTAAAGACAATCCACCGAGGCTTTCCTGCCAGCTTTTCATTATGCTGTTCTAGCTCACTTATAATTACTTTAGCGTTCTCTAATGGGTCTGAACCATCTACAGGCATAATATCGATGACGTGTAATAAAATACGACAACGTTCAAGATGTTTTAAGAATTGTGTTCCTAAACCAGCACCGTCAGCCGCGCCTTCAATAATCCCTGGGATATCGGCAATAACAAAGCTACGCTGTGTATCTAAACGCACTACACCTAAATTAGGTACTAGTGTGGTAAATGGGTAATCAGCTACTTTGGGGGTTGCTGCTGAGACACTACGTATTAAGGTTGATTTACCTGCATTGGGTAAACCTAACAAACCAACATCAGCAAGTAGTAATAACTCTAACTTAATATTGCGAATTTCACCCGGTGTACCGTCAGTTCGCTGCTTAGGTGCTCGGTTAGTACTACTTTTAAAACGTAAGTTACCTAAACCGTGCCAGCCGCCTTTGGCAACAAGCATCTTCTGACCTTTATACGTTAAATCACCAAGCTGTTCACCAGTATCTTGATCGACAGCACGAGTACCAACAGGTACTTTAAGCACTAAATCATCAGAGCCTTTACCCGTACAGTTTTGTGGCTGACCATTTTGGCCACGCTTAGCACGATGAAAACGTTCAAAGCGGTAATCGATCAAGGTATTTAGACCTTCGTCAGCGATTAGATACACATCACCGCCATCACCGCCGTCACCACCATTAGGGCCGCCATACTCAATAAATTTTTCTTTACGGAAGCTGACACAGCCATTGCCGCCATCACCCGCTTCAACTCTGATCTCAGCTTCATCAACAAATTTCATGGAATCTCAATAACCCTAATATGGTAAGTCTTGTTTAATAGCAATCGAACTAATTAATTGCTCACTTAGCGAGAATTAAAAGGCTTAGAGGCAAGGCATTGATTGAAGAGAATGGTCATTCCCTTGTCAAAATCAATAACGTGGCATATAAGCCTTTTAAACTCGCCCTTCGGGAGCTCTTTAGTAAACTAATAACATCATGAAATTAATGAAGTATAGAACAACTATACTTTACCAATTTCATTTGTTCTAAGCTCACTAATGCAGCTCTAAGTAGACCAATTAATTAATTCGTTTGCTATATCTACCGCTAGTATAAACTATTTTCGCCTGACTAAGAATTAATCTTAAAATAGTATCGAATTAGTCAAAAAAAAAAGAAAAAAAAACCTCGCTATAGAAGCGAGGTTTTTATAAATCTAAGTTCTTATTAGTCAGCGATGATGCTAACGAACTTACGACTCTTTGGACCTTTCACTTCAAATTGTACTTTACCGTCAGATAAAGCAAATAAAGTATGATCTTTACCGATACCCATGTTGCTACCAGCGTGGAAACGAGTTCCACGTTGACGAACAATGATGTTACCAGCTAAAACTGATTCGCCACCGAAGCGCTTAACACCTAGGCGTTTTGCTTCTGAATCGCGACCATTTCGTGTACTACCTGCAGCTTTCTTATGTGCCATGTCAAAATGCTCCTAATTAGCCGTTAATACCAGTAATTTTCACTTCAGTGAACCATTGACGATGGCCCGCTTGTTTACGTGAATGCTTACGACGTTTAAATTTAACAATGGTAACTTTATCAGCGCGAGCTTGAGTAACAACCTCAGCAACAACTTTACCACCAGCAACGTAAGGCGCGCCTACATTGATGTTATCGCCATTTGCGATCATTAAAACGTTATCAAATTCTACTGTTGCGCCTACTTCAAGCTCAAGCTTTTCTAGACGAACTGTTTGTCCTTCGGTTACACGATGCTGTTTACCACCGCTTTGGAATACCGCGTACATAGCTACTCCGTACTGCGTCATCATAATTGTGACGCTAATTTTAAAAATATAGGGCGCGAATTCTACGCGAAGAAAATAATAAGGGCAAGTCTAAAAGCAAACATTTATTAAGTTTATTCACCTTTTTTGCTTTTAACTTAAGAATTAAAACAAACGTGCCTAGAAAACTACCTTTGCATAAAATTTCGTGTAAACTTTGTCTTTCTTAACCAATTGAATACTTTTGATTACTTTTGATTAATATCTAATCAAAACAACAAATCAAAATAGCTAAAGAATCCAGCATGGGCAATAAAGTAAATATTAAAGCAATACAGGCATTAGCGCAAAGCGATATGACAGCAGTAAACGATCTTATTTATGATCAATTACATTCAGATGTCGCCTTAATTAATCAACTCGGTATCTATATTGTTAATGGTGGTGGCAAGCGTATGCGTCCCATGTTGACGGTACTTGCTGCTAGAGCTTTAGCTTACAAGGGTGAACAACACTGGGATATTGCCGCCATTATTGAATTCATTCATACCGCTACTTTATTGCATGATGATGTAGTTGATGAATCTAATATGCGACGCGGTAGAGAAACAGCAAACGCTCTGTTTGGTAACAGTGCCAGCGTATTAGTGGGTGATTTCCTTTATACACGCTCCTTCCAAATGATGACAAAATTAGGTGACATGCGCATTATGGATATTTTATCTGATGCCACTAATATTGTCGCTGAAGGTGAAGTATTACAATTAATGAACTGCAACGATGCCAGTACAACTGAAGAAAGCTATATGCAGGTCATTTATTGTAAAACAGCCAAACTCTTTGAAGCAGCAACACGCCTTGCCGCCGTTATCTCTGACCAAGATGAAAAAATAGAACAAGCGATGGCTGATTATGGCATGTACCTCGGTACGGCTTTTCAGTTAGTAGATGATATTATGGATTATACTGCTGACGCCAAAGAGATGGGAAAAAATGTCGGTGATGACCTTGCTGAAGGAAAACCTACTCTGCCATTGCTTTATGCCATGAAACACGGTGATGAAGCTCAGAAGAAGCTAATTAAAGAGGCTATTGAACTGGGCAATGGTATGGATAACCTTGAGCTGATCCTTAAAGCTATGGAAGATACAGGCTCTTTGCGCTATACCCAGCAGCAAGCAGAGATTGAAGCAGACAAAGCAATCGAAGCACTCGACGTTATTGCTGACAGTGAACAAAAGCAGGCACTAATCGCTTTGGCACATATCGCAGCTAACCGTAGTCATTAACCTAAAGCATTAATTTAATGCATCAGCCTCAAAAGTCAGAAACGAAAAAGCCCTGTTATCAATGATAACAAGGCTTTTTTTAATGTTGATTTATGGTGACTTAGCTAGCCATAAAATCAACACCTTCTTTAATATCTTTCTTCAACGTAGCAAGCATATCTTCTTTGGCTTTTTGTTCAAAGGCACTTAACTCACCGTATGCTAAAATTTCTTTAACGCCATTTGCACCTAAACGTACTGGTTGTGCGAAGAATTGTGCATCTTCACCGTTACCTTCAACGTAAGCGTAATCAACAACATCTTCACCTTGTAGGCCTTTTACTAAAGACATACAAAAACGTGCAGCTGCAGCGCCCATAGATAAAGTTGCAGAGCCGCCACCAGCTTTGGCTTCAACAACTTCAGTACCTGCATTTTGAATGCGAGGTGTTAAAGTAGCAACTTCTTCATCAGAGAAAGTAGCACCTTCAACTTGAGAAAGTAATGGTAAAATGGTTGTGCCTGAGTGACCACCAATTACTGGAACTTTTACTTCAGCTACGTTTAAGCCTTTTAGCTCAGCAACAAAAGCTTCACTACGGATAACATCTAACGTAGTAATACCAAATACACGTGCAGCATCATAAGTACCCGCTTTTTTGAATACTTCAGCAACAATTGGCACAGTACCGTTTACTGGGTTAGTGATAATACCAACCAATGCTTTTGGACAGCTTGCAACAATACCTTCAGCCAATACTTTAATAATACCAGCATTTACGTTGAATAAATCAGCACGATCCATGCCTGGCTTACGTGGCATACCTGCAGGGATTAATACAATATCAGCACCTGTTAACGCTCCGCTAAGGTCGTCACGACCAAAACCAGCAACTTTAACATCAGTTGGGATGTGTGATAAATCTACCGCAACACCAGGAACAACAGGGGCAACGTCATATAAAGATAACTCAGAACCAGCTGGCAATTGAGTTTTTAATAATAGTGATAATGCTTGACCAATACCGCCTGCGGCGCCTAAAACAGCTACTTTCATGTGATTTCTCCGAAATTAAGTGGGGTTTATTTGTTGTAATTTAATTTATTAATATATTATTCGAGTAAATACGTTAATTTTTTGCTGGGCAAAAGATATAGTATAAGCAACAAAAAAACAATTATTATACTCTTATACTAGGATATTAACTTTCAGTATGACGATGGTATACCGTATACTAGCCTTATTCACATTGATTAAACACGCCACTTTAGTCTACTACAGGGTTGATTACGCATTATGAGCGGTTCACAAAAACAAGAAGCATTAGTACAAGCATTTAAAGACTTATTAAAACAAGAACAGTTTGGTTCACAAGGTGAAATTGTTGATGCACTTAAAGCCAACGGCTTTGACAATATTAGCCAATCAAAAATCTCTCGTATGTTAAGTAAATATGGCGCAGTAAGAACACGTAATGCGCGTCAAGAAATGGTTTACTGCTTGCCTGCTGAGCTCGGTGTACCAACGGCACAAAGCCCACTAAAACAATTAGTATTAGAAATAGAACACAATGATGTAATGATCATCATACAAACTAGCCCTGGTGCTGCACAACTGATCGCAAGGTTGCTTGATAGTTTAAGTAAAAGTGATGGTGTGCTAGGTACTATTGCTGGTGATGATACAATTTTCATTGCGCCAACTGATGTCAGCAAAATTAATGAAACCATCAAAAAACTAGAGCAGTTATTCTCTAAAAACTTAAGTTAGCTATTTACGCTAAAACATAAATAAAATATTTTATAGGATAGCCTGTCTTAGTGTCTATCAAGGACTTGTTTTATGTTGCTGAACAATCCCTGTCCAGTGACAGGCTTAGCCATATGCAAGTTCATTCCTGCGGCTAGGCTTTGTTGCTTATCTTCTTCCCTCGCATGAGCTGTCATGGCGATGATAGGTAAATACTGATATTTCTCTTGTGTACGAATATGTTTAGCCGCCGTAAGTCCATCCATTATCGGCATTTGTATGTCCATCAATACCACATCATATTCATGTTCAGCCAAGGTATCTAAGGCACGTTGACCATTATCTGCAATCGTCACTTCACTATTCATATTCAACAATAATTCTCTGGCAACCAGCTGATTCACTAAGTTATCTTCTACCAATAATATTGAGATGCCCTGTAAGTCATATTTGCTGTCTTTCTTTATCGACCTAGGTTCATCGGTAATATTTACTGTATTCTCTTTGTTATTAGTTTTTCGTTCATGGGCGACCAAAGAACGACTGCTCTCCCTTTGAGCTAACACTTGATACTCAACTCCCTCTTCTTGACCTGTGAGTAAAGCGTGTGATATTTGATCAAGCGCATAACGAAACAGTGGCATATCAACCAATATATAAGGAATCGATAATTTATCTAAATAAATACATGCGTTGCTACTTAAATGCTTTAATGCTGGTTGGCATAAGCAAAGTAAAGTAAAGCGGGTTAGATGTGAGATAAAGTATTGGTTGTCTTGCTGGTCTTCCAAGCAACTCTCATCGATTAATAAGACACTGTTAGCGACTACATCGAGTTGACACAATAGCTCAATATTACAAACTTCGTGTAATAACCAACCCATTTGAGTAATACTTTGGCTAAAACTCGCAGACAAACTTTGATTCACCACATAAACAGTTACATTATCAATTAAGGGCTTATTTAACTCTGCAGGTAAATTACTTAAAAACTCTTGTGTAATGGGGTGTTCTGATACAGAGGCAGTAGATAACAGTTGTTTACCTGAAATATAAAGTTCAACTCGTTGAAGCGGCAATACAAAACTTAATTCACTACCTTCACCTAGATGACTAGTTAAATTAATTTCGCCACCAAGTAATTTAATAATCTGCTGGCAAATAGACAAACCTAAGCCTGAACCACCATACTTTCTAGTCATCGATTCATCTGCCTGACTAAAAGCCTTAAATAGGTGACCTTGCTTATCGCTAGCGATACCTATGCCTGTATCAGTTACTCTAAAGCGTACCTTCGTCTCTGTATCATCAGAACTAATGGTATCTACAGTTAATTTAATTTGCCCTTGTTCTGTAAACTTAATGGCATTATTAAATAAATTTGCCAGCACCTGCACCAAGCGCATTTCATCACTGATAACATTGCTAGGTACATCTATACTCATATCAACCGCAACATTGACCTTATTGTGATCAACATTACTCAGGTTTAGTTTCAATGCTTTATCAATAATGATTGGTAAATTAACAACATCCTGACTGACAATCATTTTTCCAGCTTCAATTTTAGATAAATCTAAAAGCTCATCAACCAAGTGTAATAATGTCTTTGAGGCACTTTGTGCATTGGTTAGGTAATGTTGTTGGCGGATATTAAGGGAGGTATAGGCCAATAGATCCATCATACCTTGCATGGCATTGATTGGGGTTCTTACTTCATGACTCATATTTGCCAAAAATTGAATCTTCACTTGGTTAGCGTATTCCGCTTGGTCTTTTGCCTTTTCAAGTGCTGTTTGTGTCGCCTGTTGTACAGTCACATCATGAAAAATACTAATAGAGCCAAGCAGATGCCCCTGCTCATCAGTAAATTGATTACAAAAACCCTCATAGGTGTAATCCCCGGCTTTAATTAACTCTTGTTGAGGATAAATATTCTTGCTCATTGCATTTAATCGGTTAATTTCATCAGCTAAAGGGACTGGCATAAAATTAGCAGACTTTATTCCTAACATTTGCTCTTCTGAATGTTCAGTAAAGCGTTCAAAAGCTTGGTTACAGCCCATTAATAAACCTTTGGGGTCATTAAAAACAATCAATTCAGGAATGGCATTCATTACAGACCGCAATAGAGCATAATCACGTTGATGTTTAGCACTTGTCTCTTGTAAAGCCTTCGTCTTTTCAATAACTCTGCTATCTAAAACGTCATTTTGCTCAGTAAGCTGCAATAATAAACTCCGATTTTGTGTAAATATATCTTCTACAACTTGAAACCAATGTAGCCAATCGGCTGCGGGAGTAATTTTACCAGGATCCCCTTCTGCACAATGTTGAATATGCCTGATAAACTCAGTCGTTGGCTTAATGAACGTTCGCTTCGTCATCATATTTACCAACATTAAAAAAGCTAATAACCCAATAAAAAGCATCGCAAAAACAAAAATAAAATCACTATATTGTGGCGCAGCAAAATTCTCATACTTTTGATATTTGAGTAAGGTCCAGCCATTGACCGATATTTGCTGTTTTTCAACAAACCAACTACCTAAACGCTCAGCATCTTTCATTTTAACTAAATGTTCCGCATTCAGATGTTGCAGGGCCTTAGGTAGTAGCTCTTGCCAAGATGATCGATAACTTAATGACTCCTTGCCTAATCGTTTAGAAAGTAGAATATCGTTATTTTTATTGTATAAGATAAGCCCTTGGTCACTCGATTCCAATTCGGTCAAGCTGGCGTGCAAACGCGATAAATTAATATCAATAACAACGGATCCCAGCAACTTATCATGGTGAAAAACCCCCGTACCAAGCGAGGCATTCATACCACTGCCTGCGGCGTCAAGGTAAGGTGAAGACCAAATAACTCGATTTGTTTTCATTGTTAATTTTTGCATGGCTTTGTTATGCGGACTCTCTAAAGCTCTTTCGGTAAACTGCCATATTTCACGATCAACCCAAGGGTATATATTGACGAAGTTATCGAAAGAAATATAATAAAACCACGTTGCTTCTTTGATAATATTTTGAGCGGAAATAAAAGCAGGAGTTAACGCACTCGCCATAGCTATCTCTTGTTTTTTAAGCTCATCAAACTGACTAATATCTCCTATTCCTGTGATATTGCTACTCAGGCGCTTTCCTTGTTGAATAACATCATGCAGAGGCTTATTTAAATAGAACACACCTTCTTTCTGCGATAACGAAGGGATTGGGATTTTTAATTCTTTGGGGTGTTTAAGAACATATTCAGCAAATTCCTGTATTCCAATCACGGCTTGAACACTTTGCTCCAACATCTTATTTAGCTGTAGAGCCTCTTGCTTTAACTCCGCTAAACTTTGCTGCTGGTGTTGAGAAATTTGGTTGAAATAACGAAGGGAAGCAACAGAGAAAGCGACTAAAATAATGACGATAAAGGCCACCACCACAGTGGTATTATAACGCCTAAAGACTGTGTTTATGCCCGCTTGGTAATACACAAATATGCCTTACTTTTTGTTTATATGCTCAGATAGCCTGATAAGTTAAAGCAGTCGTAGGGTTTAAACAAGAAAAAGTAGCTTATATGGTCTATTTAGCTAAGCTACTTTTCATCAGGTAAATAAACTATAAATTCTCCTCAGCAAAAGAAGCAAGCCGGCTACGAACTACGCCATTTAAGTTAACCGTCGCAGAGCCAGGAAAGTCTTTAAATCGCTCGACAATGTACGTTAACCCTGACGTAACAGCCGTTAAGTAATTACTATCAATTTGCGCCAAATTACCAGAACACACTAATTTAGTACCTTCTCCGCAACGAGTGATGATGGTTTTTAATTGTGCTGCAGTTAAATTTTGACACTCATCAAGAAGTACAAGAGCATTTTGAATACTGCGCCCGCGCATAAAATTTACCGATTTAAATTGAATATTAGCTTTATCCATAATGTAATTTAAGCTGCCATGCATACTTTCATCTTGTTGATGTAACACTTCCAAAGAGTCAGTAATTGCTGCAAGCCAAGGCGCCATTTTCTCTTCTTCCGTGCCAGGTAAAAAACCAATAGACTCCGCTATTTCAGGTGTACTACGGGTGACAATAATCTTGTCATACAAACCACGTTCAATCACTTGCTCTAAAGCAGTTGCAAGGGCAAGTAAGGTCTTTCCGCAACCAGCAGGCCCTGTGAGAATAACTAAGTCCATCGTAGGGTCAAGTAAGGCATCCATCGCCATTCCTTGGTATATATTTTTAGGATGAATACCCCAGGCACTCTTTGCTAATAATCGCTCACGACCGAGATCTAAAATTGCCATATGCTCATCATCCCAACCGGTAACCTTACCAGCAAAACTATCGCCATCATCTAATAAATACTCATTGATATAAGTTAATGGTACCGTATCGCGAGCAACATAATGCGTGGTATTTCGACCTTCCGTTTCACTATCAACGGATTGAATATTCTGCCAAAAATCCCCCTCAAATTTGTGATACCCCTTTGTCAAAAACTGAATATCATCAATAAGCTGATCGGTTCGGTAGTCCTCAACAAAGGCAAGTCCTGCTCCTTTTGCCTTCAAGCGCATATTGATATCTTTAGTGACTAAGACAATTTTTTTATCTGGGGTTTTCTTTTGAATGTGCAAAGCAGCATTAATAATGCGATTATCGTTTTCGTTAAAGGATAAAGTATTCGCAGTTTTTTCTAACGCATAATCATTAATAATAGCGAGACAACCACTGGGATGTTGTTCATCATTTTGAGGGAGTTTTACGCCAGCAAGTACTTGCTCAGGCGTGGCATCTCGCAAGGTATCTTCAAGTGCACGTATTGCCACTCTAGCATCTCGACTCACATCTTTACGCCTGTCCTTAATAGAGTCTAATTCTTCTAACACTGTCATGGGCACAACAACATCGTGCTCTTTAAAGGATAAAAAGGCAAAAGGTTCATGCAAAAGGATATTAGTATCTAGGATGTAGATAATTGGTTGGTCGTTGGCCTCTTCAGTTTGAGACGATTGGGCTAAATTCTCACTTAACATATTCTCATTGTTCATATTCTCTTTAGTCATGGGCAATCTCCGTGATTCACTGACAAAACAAATATAAAAGAGCAATACAGCACTTAAAGTATAGCTTATACCAAGTCTGTTAAGTTATTTCCCACTTAGCGAGAGTTAAAAGGCTTAGAGGCAAGGCATTGATTTCTGGTAATGGCATTGCCCTTATCAAAATCAATAACGCCGAATATAAGCCTTTTAAACTCGCCCTTTGGGAGCTCATTAGCAAACTTATTACCTCACAAAGTTAATGAAAAAATAGAGTAACTATATTTAACCAACTTTACTTGTAATAAGCGCACTACTGTAGCTCTGAGTTGGGAATAGATTTAATAGAATTGGTATTATCCACACTAATATTATATTTATCCTTAATCAAGCATAATTTTTTAATGATTCCGTCTATGATAAGGAGTACTATAGCGCCCTTTTTTTATCCCTAATTTTTTATGCTTAGTCTCGCTCTTAATCAAAGATAAAGTAATAACTAAGCAATCCTTGGAGAAGTAAGTTTATGCCATTTCAGGTAGGTCAGCGTTGGATCAGTGACAGTGAATCAGATCAAGGATTGGGAACAGTGACCGGTGTTGAACATCGTTTTGTTAATATTGTTTTCACTGCAACCGGTGAATCTCGTCAATACGCTAGAGATAATGCGCCATTAACACGTGTTATTTTTAATACCGACGACCTAGTACCAAGTCACGAAGGCTGGTCATTAAAGGTCAGTTGCCATGTTGAAGCTCATGGTATTATTACTTACGAAGGTATACGCCAAGACACCAATGAACAAACTACCTTAAAAGAAGTGATGGTAGATCACTTTATTAAGTTTAATAAACCACACGACCGCTTACTTAACAGCCAAGTTGACCGTTTAGATTGGTTCCGTCTGCGTAAAGACTGTTTACAACATCAATACACACAACAACAATCTGAGTTAACAGGTCTTACCGGTGCTCGTGTTAGTTTAATCCCACACCAACTTTACATCGCTGATGAGGTAGGTGGACGTTTTGCCCCACGTGTATTGTTAGCTGATGAAGTAGGTTTAGGTAAGACCATTGAAGCTGGCTTAATCATTCATCAGCAATTGGTAACGGGCCGCGCCAAACGTATTTTAATCATAGTGCCTGAATCACTGATGCATCAATGGCTAGTCGAAATGCTACGTCGCTTTAATCTTAAGTTCAGTATTTTTGATAACGAGCGTTGTGTTGAAACCAGTCAAGATAATTATGTTGACGGTAAAAAAGCCAATCCATTCAGCTCGGAGCAATTAGTACTTGTTAATCTAAGGTTTATTACTGACAACCCTGAATGGTATGACGCACTAATTAGTGAAGATTGGGACCTAATGGTTGTGGATGAAGCCCATCACTTAAATTGGCAACAAGATAAACCTAGCCTTGAATATCAATGTATCGAGCAACTGTCACAAGTGATCCCTGGTGTTCTATTATTGACTGCAACACCTGACCAACTAGGCCATGAAAGTCACTTTGCCCGCTTACGTTTACTTGATGCTGATAGATTTTATGACTATCAGAAGTTCACCGAAGAAGAATCCCATTACAGCGAAGTTGCTGATGCAGCTAATGCGTTAGTGGAAAGTAAAGAATTAACAGCAGAACAAAAATCAACACTTACAAATTTACTGAAAGAAAGCGACATCAGTTCACAACTAGATGAGTTAAGCCAAGCCGATGAAACATTATCGGCAAAGGTTCGTCAAAGTCTATTAAAACAGCTGCTCGACAGACACGGTACTGGCCGGATATTATTTAGAAACTCTCGAAATACCATCAAAGGTTTTCCTGCGCGCCAAGTTGTGCCAACAGCATTGACAATGCCTGAGCAATACCAAGAAAGTATCAACGAGTTGATGCTTAGCGAATGCCCTGAAACATTAGCTAAGTCAAAACAAGCCAAATTTATCTTCACGCCAGAAATGTTATATGGCTTAGATCAACAAAGCGAGACGTGGACTGATTTCGACCCGAGAGTTGATTATTTAATTGAGCTATTACAAACACTCAAAAAAGAAAAAGTCTTAGTTATTTGTGCCAATGCACAAACTGCCATTGATTTAGAAGCAGCATTACGCATTAAAGAAGGCATTCGTGCTGCGGTATTCCACGAAGGATTATCAATATTTGAACGTGATAAGGCCGCGGCCTACTTTGCTCAAGATGAAGACAGCGCCCAACTATTACTTTGTTCTGAAATTGGCAGTGAAGGACGTAATTTCCAGTTTGCTCATCATTTAGTGCTTTTTGATTTACCGAGTAATCCTGATTTATTAGAGCAACGTATAGGTCGTTTAGACCGAATAGGACAAACTGAGATTATTCGCATCCATGTGCCTTATTTTACCGATTCAGCACAAGAGTTGCTTTTTGATTGGTATCATCAAGGATTACAGGCTTTTGAAAATACCTGTATTACTGGTCGAGTGGTTTTCGAAACATTTGGCGAACAATTATTATCGTTAGCATTAACCTGCCAACAACAGTCTGATGAAGCAGAAGCGCTTATCAGTAATAGTTGGCAAAAGCACTTAACGATTAAGGCGGAACTAGAGTCTGGTCGAGATAAATTACTAGAACTTAATTCTTCAGGTCAAGGTCGTGCACATGAGTTAGTTGAAAAAATTCAGCAAGTTGATAGTGATATCGCTTTACCACAATTTATGTTCCAAGCGCTTGATGTATTTGGTGTACAGCAAGATGATAAAGCCGATAACGCTATCGCCTTGAATCAAAGTGAACATATGCTAAATAGTAACTTCCCTTGTTTACCAGAAGATGGCACCACAGTAACATTTGACCGAGATACCGCTTTAGTTAATGAAAATTACCAATTACTCACTTGGGATCACCCAATGGTTCTTGGTGTCATGGATTTGGTGCTCAGTGATGAAATTGGTAATGCCAGTATTGGTTTATTAAAAAATGAAGCCTTACCTGTGGGCACCTTCTTCCTTGAATGTCTATTCACTGTTGAAGCTACCGCGCCAGCACATTTACAACTAGGCAGATATTTACCTACGACGCCTATTCGTGTTTTGGTGGATAAAAATGGCAATAACCTTGCCGATAAAGTGAGTGAGAAGGTACTGGATAAACAACTATCACCAGTCAAAAAGCAAATGGCACTGCAACTAATTAAGGCACTTAAGTCTCAAATAGCGCCATTAGTTAGCAAAGCTGAAGCTCATGGCGAAAAGCAG
>Ga0209292_1000546_pt1 | contig 49353 bp, 39 predicted proteins | sample GOMGulsemesocosm_2_FD_184634 | JGI IMG/M metagenome (GOLD analysis project Ga0209292, IMG submission 184634) | Methane-oxidizing microbial communities from mesocosms in the Gulf of Mexico - GOM9C Gulf of Mexico (SPAdes) (version 2) | ecosystem: Environmental > Aquatic > Marine > Cold seeps... | reverse complement strand
CACGCTCATCGTGACCACCACCTAAACCAGCGCCACGGTGGCGACCTACGGCATCAATTTCATCGATGAAGATAATGCAGGGTGCATGCTTCTTGGCTTGATCAAACATATCACGCACACGAGAGGCACCAACACCGACAAACATTTCCACAAAATCAGAACCGGAAATTGTGAAGAACGGCACCTTGGCTTCACCTGCAATCGCTTTCGCCAGCAGTGTTTTACCTGTACCCGGTGAACCCACCATCAACACGCCACGCGGAATATGACCGCCCAAGCGCTGAAACTTGCCAGGATCACGCAGAAATTCGACCAGCTCCTGCACCTCTTCCTTGGCTTCCTCAACACCAGCCACATCATCAAAGGTGGTATTAATCTCGTCTTCGCCTAGCATGCGAGCTTTGCTCTTACCAAAGGACATGGGGCCGCCTTTGCCGCCACCACCACCGCCCTGCATCTGGCGCATAAAGAACATAAAGATCGCAAGGATAATTAAAATGGGGAAAGCCGCTACTAACAACTGTGTCCACAGACTTTGTTGTTCGGGCATTTTACCCACTACCTTAACGTTGTGACTCAGCAGGTCATCCATCAGTTTAGGATCGTCAACTGGTGGGCGCACCGTCTCAAAACGGGTATCGTCGTTGAACACACCTGAAATGGTATAACCGTCGACCACGACCTGCCGAACACGGTCACGCTGTACTTCGGCAACAAAGTCCGAGTAGTTCAGCGAAGGCGTTGGGCTCTCGGTATTAAAATTATTAAACACCGTCAACAGCACTGCTGCGATAACGAGCCACAAAATCAAATTTTTTGCCATATCGTTCAAGGCAATACCCTCTTAAAATCACAATTAGCCGCTCAGTTAAACTGATCCGACCGTTATTCTATCTAACCCTTAAAATCTCGCGCCACTAAATACTGCTCTTTCGAGCGAGCCCGCGAAGCATCGGGTTTACGTATCTGCACCTTGTTAAACTTAGACCGTGCAGCTTTCAATAATTCATCAAATCCATCGCCGTGAAAAACTTTTGCAATAAAAACGCCGCCCGGAGCCAAAATTTGATCCACCATATCTACCGCTAACTCTATTAAATACATAGCCTTAGGCTGATCAACGGCGCTTACTCCACTCATGTTGGGGGCCATATCTGAAATTACAAGGTCCACCTTATCGTCACCAAGCACATGAATAATCTGCTCATAGACATCCAGCTCAGTAAAGTCGCCCTGTACAAAATCAACACCAGCAATCGGCTCCATCGGCAAAATATCGGAGGCAACTACACGCCCCTTATTGCCCACCAATTCAATAGCCACCTGCGACCAACCACCTGGCGCAGAACCTAAATCCAGCACCGACATACCTGGCTTGATCAGCTTATCCTTGTCCTGCAGCTCCAGCAGCTTATAACTGGCCCGCGAACGATAACCATCCTGCTGGGATTTTTTTACATACTGATCGTTGAAATGCTCATCGAGCCAGCGACCGCTGGATTTACTGCGTGCCATAATATATCACTACTCCGGACTGGGGCTATCCGCTATAATAGCCGCCCTTTTAACCATTGTTTAAAACTTTCCGGATCACTATGGCGTTACCCAACGAAAAAATCAAAGCATTCCGCGGCATCGGCCACCACCTGAAGCCTATCGTTACCATTTCTGAAAACGGCATCACCGAAGGTGTACAGCTGGAATTAGATCGTGCGCTTAATGATCACGAGTTAATCAAGGTAAAGGTAAGCTGCGGTGACCGCGAACAAAAACAGGAACTGATTCAGGAATTGGTTAACAACTGTAACTGTGAGCTGGTACAGACTATCGGAAAAATTGCCTTAGTTTATCGCCAATCCCGCGAGCAAAATCAGAAACTGTCCAACATCGCCCGCTTCTACCAGCGCTAAGCCTATATTCCAGATACTGTCACCCCAATCAAAGGGATGGCAGTATCACTGCTGCAGCGGCTAAATGTGCTCCACAGAAATAATCTCGTACTCCACCAAACCACCCGGCACAGTCACACCAACCACATCACCTTCAGATTTGCCGACTAAACCACGAGCAATCGGAGAAGTGATGGAAATTTTGCGGTGCTTCATATCCGCTTCATCTTCACCGACGATACGGTAGCTCACCACTTCTTCGGTATCGAGATTTTCCAGCTCAACCGTGACACCAAAAATCACCTTGCCGGTGTTCTTGATTGCCGCCACATCGATCACCTGAGCATTAGATAGCTTACCTTCGATTTCCTGAATACGGCCTTCAGCAAAACCCTGCTCTTCACGTGCAGCATGGTATTCGGCATTCTCTTTCAAGTCGCCATGCGCGCGCGCTTCAGCAATCGCCTCAATAATGCGAGGACGCTCAACCGTCTTCAGGCGCTCCAACTCTTCTCGCAGCATCGTCTCGCCCAGCTTACTCATCGGAAACTTACTCATGAGTCACCCTTAATATTTTCATGCAGATCCTGCAATCTACGCACCTGCTCTTCTGCTGTGTAAGCACTGGCTTCACAGAACGCTTCTGCGGCCGCCATAGTCGTGCTGTAATACACGCGATGCTGCTTAGCCGTGCTACGAATACTGGCTGAATCAGCGATAGTCTGCGTACCTTCTGTGGTGTTCACGATGTAGCTCACTTCGTCATTCTTCAACATATCAACGATATGTGGACGACCTTCCGCCACCTTGTTAACCACCGAAACTTCAACACCGGCATCAGCCAATACTTTAGCCGTACCGCGCGTTGAGGCAATTTCAAATCCCAGCTTACTCAGACTCTGTGCCACCCCAACAATACCGGCTTTATCTGCATCACGAACACTAATAAAGGCTCGCCCGCCCTTCGGTAAAATGTCACCGGCGCCAATTTGCGCTTTAGCGAAGGCTTCAGCAAAGCTGTCACCCACACCCATCACTTCACCAGTCGACTTCATTTCTGGGCCGAGGATTGGATCTACACCCTGGAATTTATCAAACGGGAATACCGCTTCTTTCACACTCATGTGCGGCGGAATCACTTCTTCAGTGAAGCCCTGATCAGCCAGCGACTGACCCGCCATGCAACGTGCGGCAACTTTAGCCAGTGACACACCAATACACTTAGACACAAACGGCACGGTACGTGAACCACGCGGGTTCACCTCAATCACATAGATTTCGCCATCTTGATACGCCAACTGCACGTTCATCAAGCCAACAACACCCAGCTCCATCGCCATTTGTTTTACTTGATCACGCATTTTGTCCTGCACATCGGCAGGCAAGCTATAAGGAGGCAAAGAACAGGCCGAATCACCGGAGTGAACACCCGCTTGCTCAATATGCTGCATGATGGCACCAATCACTACATGCTCACCATCGGATACCGCATCCACGTCCACTTCGATAGCGGCACTCAGGAAACGATCCAGCAATACCGGACTTTCGTTAGAAACCGATACCGCTTCATTCATATAACGCTTCAGCTCATCAGTGCTGTAAACGATCTCCATCGCACGACCACCCAGCACATAGGACGGACGAACAACCAGCGGGAAGCCAATTTCAACCGCCTTAACCAAGCTTTCTTCCAGGCTTCTAACAGTACTGTTAGGCGGCTGCTTCAAGCCCAGCTTCTCAATCATTTGCTGAAAACGTTCACGGTCTTCGGCGCGGTCAATTGCGTCCGGCGTGGTACCAATAATGTTTGCGCCCGCAGCTTCTAGGCCACGCGCCAATTTCAACGGCGTTTGACCACCGTACTGAACGATCACGCCTTTCGGCTGCTCGATACGGATAATTTCCAACACATCTTCCAGTGTTACTGGCTCAAAATACAGACGGTCAGAGGTATCGTAATCGGTAGAAACGGTTTCAGGGTTACAGTTAACCATGATGGTTTCGTAACCGTCATCACGCATCGCCAAAGCGGCGTGAACACAGCAGTAATCAAACTCGATACCCTGACCGATACGGTTTGGACCGCCACCCAATACCATGATCTTGTCTTTATTAGACACTTCAGCTTCACACTCTTCCTCATAGGAGGAGTACATGTACGCCGTTTCTGAGGAGAACTCAGCCGCACAGGTATCAACACGTTTGTAAACAGGGTGCACATTCAATTCGTCACGACGCGCACGCACTTCGTGCTCAGTCACACCCAGCACTTCTGCCAAACGCATATCAGAGAAACCTTTACGCTTCAGCTGGAACAACTGTTCATATTCAATGCTGCTCAGCGCTTGACCTGCCAAGGCGTTTTCATCGTTAACAATGTCTTCGATCTGCACCAGGTACCAGGGATCAATGCCGCTGAACTCATAGACTTCATCAACGCTGAAACCTAAACGAAAAGCATCGGCCACATATAAAGGACGATCCGCACCCGGCGTACGTAGCTCGTGTACTACTTTAGCGCGCTGCTCTTCCACGGTGTCGTCAGCATTAACAATCGGATCAAAACCGCTGATACCTACTTCCAAACCACGTAATGCTTTTTGCATGGATTCCTGGTAAGTACGACCAATCGCCATGACCTCACCTACAGATTTCATCTGTGTAGTCAGGCGTGAATCAGCTTTCGGGAATTTTTCGAAAGTGAAACGAGGAATCTTGGTAACAACATAGTCAATGCTTGGCTCGAAAGAAGCCGGCGTAGCACCGCCAGTAATTTCGTTTTGCAGCTCATCCAGCGTATAACCAACCGCCAACTTAGCCGCCACTCGAGCAATCGGGAAACCAGTTGCTTTAGAAGCCAGCGCAGAAGAACGTGATACCCGTGGGTTCATTTCAATAACAACGATACGGCCCGTCTTTGGACACATACCGAACTGCACGTTGGATCCACCGGTTTCTACGCCAATCTCACGCAGAACTGCAACCGAAGCATTACGCATCAGCTGGTATTCTTTATCAGTCAGTGTTTGAGCCGGTGCCACCGTGATCGAATCACCCGTATGCACACCCATGGCATCGAAGTTTTCAATCGCACAGATGATGATGCAGTTGTCGTTTTTATCACGCACAACTTCCATCTCGTATTCTTTCCAGCCAATCAGCGATTCATCAATCAGCAGCTCACTGGTTGGTGACAGATCAAGCCCACGCTTACAAATTTCAACGTATTCTTCTTTGTTGTAAGCAATACCTCCGCCGCTGCCGCCCATGGTGAAGGACGGTCGAATAATACAGGGAAAGCCTAGTTGCGCCTGAATTTGATGCGCTTCTTCCAAGCTGTGCGCAATACCTGAACGCGGTGTTGCCAAACCAATGGCCTTCATCGCTTTATCAAAACGTTCGCGATCTTCCGCCTTATCGATAGCATCCTGTGTGGCGCCAATCATTTCTACGCCAAACTCTTTCAGAACACCTTCGCGATCCAGATCCAGCGCACAGTTCAGTGCTGTCTGGCCGCCCATAGTCGGCAGAATAGCGTCAGGACGTTCCTGCTCGATAATTTTAGCAACCGTCTGCCAGCGCACTGGCTCGATGTAAGTTGCATCCGCCATCGCCGGATCAGTCATGATCGTCGCCGGATTGGAGTTCACCAGAATAACCCGGTAACCCTCTTCACGCAGCGCTTTACAAGCTTGCGCGCCGGAATAATCGAATTCACAAGCCTGCCCAATAATAATTGGGCCGGCTCCTAAAATTAGGATGGATTTTATGTCGGTACGTTTTGGCATAAATCTATATTCGCTCTGGAGACTGGTGTGGCCGCGCTTACTTGGCAGCCACTCTCATTAATTCGATGAAACGATCAAACAGTGGCGCCACGTCATGCGGTCCCGGACTTGCTTCAGGGTGACCCTGGAAACTATAAGCCGCTTTATCAGTACGTCGGATGCCCTGTAAAGATTGATCAAACAGGGAAACATGGGTTGCTTCCAGGTTGGCTGGCATGGATTCTTCATCCACTGCAAAACCATGGTTCTGGCTAGTAATCATCACAACTTTACTGGCAAGATCCTGCACCGGGTGGTTAGCACCGTGGTGACCGAACTTCATCTTGATCGTTTTCGCGCCACTGGCCAGCGCCAGTAACTGATGACCCAGGCAGATACCAAATACCGGAATGTCTGTCTCAAGAATCTCTTTGATCGCTTTGATCGCATAGTCACACGGCTCGGGATCGCCCGGGCCATTAGAAAGGAATATACCATCAGGATTCAGCGCCAATACGTCTGCTGCTGGAGTTTGCGCTGGCACAACGGTTAAACGACAACCGCGAGACACCAACATGCGCAGGATATTGCGCTTAACACCATAATCGTACGCAACCACGTGATAAGGCGTGCTTTCAGGCTTTTCAAAACCTGACTCGCCGTTATCCGCCCACTTCCACTCGCCCTCTGTCCACTCGTAAGCTTCTGAAACCGTCACTTCTTTGGCTAGATCCAAGCCCTTCAGGCCCGGAAATGCTTGGGCCGCTGCAAGCGCTTCAGCAATCGCTTGCTGCTCATCAACGCCTGCTTCGAGCACTTTCACGCAACCGTTTTGAGCGCCCTTTTCACGCAGCACTCGCGTCAAACGGCGAGTATCGATTTCAGCGATACCCACTACATTACGTCGAGTTAGGTATTCATCCAGCGTTTCAGTTTTACGCCAGTTGCTCGCGATAATCGGCAAGTTGCGGATCACCAAACCTGCAGCCCAGACACGATCAGACTCTTCATCTTGATCATTAGTGCCGGTGCTGCCAATATGGGAATAGGTCAATGTAACAATCTGGCTGGCGTAGGAAGGATCAGTAATAATCTCCTGATAGCCCGTCATAGCGGTATTGAAAACCACCTCACCTGTGGCTTGGCCATCAGCCCCGATCGCCACACCCTTAAAAATACTACCGTCGGCTAATGCCAGTATGGCCTGTCTAGTCAACCTGATTTCCTCGCGCGCATTTTCTAAGGATCAGCTGCTTTAAAACGGCATTTCTGCCTAAGCTAGCTGCAAAAAAGCGAGATAGGGCTAAGGCCTTATCCCGCTTTTCGAATTTGTTGTGAGATTTCGCTACTCACTGGGGCGGCAATTCTACGGAAATTGCGCTGATTTGTCCATATTTCTCTGAGACTTCAGAGCAGGAATACGGACAATTTTGACAAAGACTTTTTATTTTAGATTCAACACGTCCTGCATATCAAACAGACCGCTTGGTTTTTGACTCAACCACTGCGCTGCGCGCACTGCACCACGGGCAAATGACATACGACTGGTTGCCTTATGAGTAATCTCTACACGCTCACCATCGGCGGCAAAAATCACCGTGTGATCACCGACAATATCGCCTGCGCGCACCGTCGCAAAACCAATGGTTTCACGATCACGCGCACCGGTTTGACCTTCACGACCATAAACAGCACATTTTGACAAGTCACGATCCAGCGCATTGGCGACCACTTCACCCATGCTCAACGCCGTGCCGGAAGGGGCATCCACCTTATGACGGTGGTGCGCTTCATAAACCTCAATATCAACATCATCACCCAGCACACGGGCAGCAATATCCAGCAACTTAAAGCACAGATTCACGCCAGTACTGAAGTTAGAGGCGACACACAAAGCGGTCTTATCTGCCGTCACCAGCATTTGCGCTTTCTCTGCATCAGAAAAACCCGTAGTGCCGACCACCAACTGCTTACCGGCCTGCGCACAAATGGCGGCATTCGCCAATGTTGCAGCAGGCGTAGTGAAATCAATCAGCACATCAAAATCATCAACGACCGCCGCCAGATCACCAACCACTTTAACGCCGTTAGCGCCAATACCAGTCAATTCACCAACATCAACACCCACCAACGAGCTATCAGGACGCACAATCGCAACCGTCAATTCAGCATCTCCGGCCAGCATAACCGCTTCAACCAAGGCTTTCCCCATCCGTCCGGCAACACCGGTCACTGCAATGCGTGTCATGCGTATTCCTGTTTTCCTATCTTTGTCTTAAATTAAAATCGCTAATTTCCGTAGTGAGCGAAGGAATGGCAAGGCGAAAACTGGCGAGAGAACGGAGCTTATTGATCATAAGTGAGTATTTCGAGCCGATTTTCAACGCCGCCATTACCAGCGCAATAGGAAATTTTAGGTTTTCATGTCATCGAAGAAGTTTTTCACACCCGCAAACCAGGAGCTCTTTTTCGGCGACTGCTTATTACCTTCACCATCGAGCGTTGCCTGGAATTGCTTAAGCAATTCTTTCTGCTCGCTATTCAACTTCACCGGCGTTTCCACGTAGACACGACACAGTAAATCACCCGTCGCACCACCACGCACAGGCGCAACACCTTTACCGCGCACACGGAACAACTTGTTAGTCTGCGTCTCAGCTGGAATCTTCAGCTTAACGCGGCCATCCAGTGTCGGCACTTCCAGCTCACCACCCAGGGAGGCATCCACAAAACTGATCGGCACTTCGCAATAGAGATTAGCACCATCACGAGTAAATATTTTGTGCTCGCGCACGCTGACCTGCACGTAAAGATCGCCAGCAGGACCTCCATGCACACCGGCTTCGCCTTCGCCCGACAAACGAATACGATCACCCGTATCAACACCCGGCGGAATTTTCACCGACAGCGTCTTGGTTTCTTCTACGCGACCCGCGCCATGACATTTATGGCAAGGATTTTTAATCGTTTTACCCTGACCTTTACAGCGCGGACAGGCCTGCTGAACAGCAAAGAAACCCTGCTGCATACGCACCTGACCAACACCACCACAGGTTTGACACTCCTCAGGCTGCGAACCTTTAGCAGCGCCAGAACCGTCACAACCCCCACAACCCACCATGGAAGGCACGCGAATTTTAGCCTGCGTACCTTTAACCGCATCTTCAAGATCCAGCTCCAGGCTGTAGCCTAAATCCGCACCTCGTTGCACATGACTGCGCTGACGACCTCCGCCACCGCCGCCAAAGATGTCGCCGAACACATCGCCAAATACGTCACTGAAGTTGCCATTACCGCCACCGTGACCACCGCCGCCATTTTGATCAACTCCGGCATGGCCAAACTGATCATAGGCCGCACGCTTTTCACCACTGGAAAGAACTTCATAGGCCTCATTCACTTCCTTGAAGTGCGACTCGGCATCTTTGTCGTCCGGATTACGATCCGGGTGATACTTCATTGCCAGTCGGCGGTAAGCCTTTTTAATTTCCTTGCTGTCGGTACCTTTGGAGACACCCAGCACTTCGTAATAATCGCGTTTTGACATATCTTCCTGCAAATCATCTAAAGCGTAAATCGTAAACCGAGCAAAGGCGCGGGACCGAAGCCGCGCGCCTTACTTGTAATTTTGAGCTGTTCTCAAGAGAACCTCAAACAATCTAATCAGGGCCCGTTTCCAGACCCCAAGCAGCTTATTTGTTGTCGTCTTTCATCTCTTCAAACTCAGCATCAACGGCATCATCAGCGCCGCCATCCTGAGCCGCATCAGCGCCAGCATCAGTTGCCTGATCGCCCGCTTGAGCTTGAGCCTGCTCCTGCATTTTCTGAGCCAGAGGACCGGACGCTTCAGTCAAAGCAGTTGTTTTCGCTTCGATGTCATCTTTGTCATCGGTTTTCAGAGCCGCTTCCAGCTCAGCAACCGCTGCTTCGATTGGCGCTTTTTCATCATCAGAAACGTTTTCACCAGCTTCTTCCAGCATCTTACGCGTGGCGTGAACCAGCGCATCACCCTGGTTACGAACCGCTACCAGCTCTTCAAATTTGCGATCTTCCTCAGCGTTAGCTTCGGCATCACGCACCATCGCTTCAACGTCTTCATCGCTCAAGCCGCCAGAGGCTTTAATCACGATAGACTGCTCTTTACCAGTTGCCTTATCTTTAGCGCCTACGTTCAAGATACCGTTAGCATCCAGATCGAAGCTCACTTCAATTTGAGGCATACCGCGTGGCGCCCCAGGAATATCTGCCAGATCAAAACGACCCAGAGATTTATTCTGCGTGGCTTGCTTACGCTCACCCTGGCACACGTGGATCGTTACCGCAGACTGGTTGTCTTCAGCAGTAGAGAACACCTGTGTTTTCTTGGTTGGGATAGTCGTGTTCTTTTCGATCAGCACTGTCATCACGCCACCCATAGTCTCGATACCCAGAGACAGAGGTGTTACGTCCAACAGCAACACGTCCTTCACGTCACCAGACAGAACCGCTGCCTGGATAGATGCACCCACAGCAACCGCTTCATCCGGGTTAACGTCTTTACGCGCTTCTTTACCGAAGAAGTTTTTAACCTTCTCCTGCACCAGCGGCATACGTGTTTGGCCACCCACCAGAATCACGTCATCAATTTCTGACGTACTCAGATCAGCATCTTTCAAAGCCACTTTTAACGGAGCCAAAGTACGCTCAACCAGATCTTCAACCAATGACTCAAACTTGGCACGTGTAATCTTCACATTCAAGTGCTTAGGACCGCTTGCATCAGCCGTAATATAAGGCAAGTTGACGTCTGTTTGTTGCGCACTGGACAGTTCGATTTTGGCTTTTTCAGCAGCTTCTTTCAGACGCTGCAGAGCCAGTGGGTCGTTGTGCAGATCAATACCCGTTTCAGACTTGAACTGGTCTGACAAGAAATCAATCAAACGTAAATCAAAATCTTCACCACCCAGGAAGGTGTCACCGTTAGTCGACAGCACTTCAAACTGGTGCTCGCCATCAACTTCCGCGATTTCGATGATAGAAATATCAAACGTACCACCACCCAAGTCATAAACCGCAACGGTAGAATCGCCACGTTTTTTGTCCATACCATAAGCCAGTGCCGCAGCCGTTGGCTCATTGATAATACGCTTTACGTCCAGACCAGCGATACGGCCGGCATCTTTAGTAGCCTGGCGCTGAGAATCATTAAAGTAAGCAGGCACAGTAATAACCGCTTCAGTAACAGCTTCACCCAGATAGTCTTCCGCTGTTTTCTTCATCTTCTTCAGAACTTCAGCAGAAATCTGTGGTGGTGCTTTAGCGTCGCCCTTAGCTTCAACCCATGCATCGCCGTTATCGGCTGCTACGATTTTATAAGGCACCATTTTGATATCTTTCTGTACCACATCGTCTTTAAAACGACGACCGATCAAACGCTTGATCGCGAACAGAGTATCAGTAGGATTAGTCACCGATTGACGTTTGGCAGGCTGACCAACCAGCACTTCACCGTCATCAACAAAGGCAACGATGGAAGGCGTGGTGCGATCGCCCTCGGCATTCTCAATCACTTTTGGCTTATCGCCTTCCATTACAGATACACACGAGTTAGTGGTACCCAAGTCAATTCCGATAATTCTTCCCATAATGCTCTACTCCAAACTTAAATCTTTATTACTGAATCTGAAAATTAAACTCACACTTTCTGTGCGGATTAATCTCTAATATTGGACTGCTTTTGCTATTTTCAAGGCTCTCACCTAATTTTCACTCAAGCCCATTTCAACTATTTGTTAAGCCTGCTCATCAATTTTTGGTGCTGCAGCAGCTTTTGAAACCATCACCATCGCTGGACGCACCAGACGACCATTCAGGCTGTAGCCCTTCTGCAAAACAGCAACAACCGTATTCGGCTCCACATCAGCATTCTCAATCATCGACATGGCTTGATGCTGCTGAGGATCAAACGGCGCACCCTCTGGATCAATCTGCTCGATATTGAACTTGCTCAAGGTAGCCAGAAAACTACTCAACGTCATTTCAACGCCCTCACGCAAGGCTTGAGACGACTCATCCGCCGCACCAGCAGCCTGCAACGCACGCTCCAGGTTATCAACCACGGCTAGCAATTCGCCTGCCATCTTTTCCAGCGCGAACTTGTGAGCATTTTCCACATCACGCTCGGCGCGACGGCGAATGTTCTGCATCTCTGCATGAGCACGCAGCTCGGCTTCCTTATTAGCCGCAGCTTGTGCTAATGCGGCATCAAGCTCCGCCCTCAGCTCTTCTGCTGGCGCCTGCTCCGGCAGGACTTCAACCTGCTCATCAACAACCTGATCCTGAGTCTCGTCTACTTTTTGCGCAGTAGCGTCTACTGCATCTTGAGTGTTTTCCGAGGTGGCCTTATCTTCTGCCATAACTTATCAACCTCCAGCCTAAATATTCATTCTTTGCCAACGCATCGCTTTATCAAGCGCGCCCACATTAATTAACCTGCTTGCTATATGGGGCCGCCAAGCAATGATTCAAGACTTTTTATTGCGAAATTTGTTACACCCTCCATGATGCTTTTATGTCGCTGGTTATTTTCACGCTTTTACTTTATAACTAGCAGCTTCACTTTGCAGCCGAGATATCTATTTCCAAGCTATGCTGACCCACCTGAACATTAAGAATTTCGCTGTCGTACAAAGCCTTTCCATCGACCTGCACGCAGGCTTTTCGGTGATTACAGGCGAAACCGGCGCGGGCAAATCCATTGCCGTAGATGCGCTGGGCTTAGTACTGGGAGACCGCGCCGACAACGGCATTATTCGTGATGGTACTGAACGCGCTGAAATCAGCGCCAGCTTCGACATCGACAACAACACTGATGCGCAACAATGGCTGGATAAACAGGGGCTCGCCACTGAGGACTGTGTTTTACGCCGCGTGCTGACTCGCGACGGACGTTCCCGCGCCTTTATTAATGGCTCAACCGCCACACTGGCACAGCTGCGCGACTTTGGTGAGTCTCTCATCGACATTCACAGCCAGCATGAACACCAGTCGCTCTTAGACAAAGCCAGCCACCGCCGCTTGCTGGACGCCTATGCGAACGCCGACAAATTAGCAGCAAGCGTTGCGGCCGCTTACCAAAAATGGCATAGCGCCGAGACCAAGCTCGCGCAACTTAAAAACGATTTGCAAAGCCAAACAGAACAACACCAGCTACTGCGCTATCAACTTGAAGAATTAGACGAGCTTAACCTTCAATCCGGCGAGCTGGAAAATCTGGAAATCGAGCAACAACGCCTGGCCAGCGCTGGTGAAATCCTCAACGGCGGCCAGCAAGTCCTCTCGATTATTCAAGCATCAGAAAGAGACGACACAGATTGCAGCAATCTGATCAACCAAGCCGTTCGCCTTAGCGACAGCATCCAGGACGACCACCAAGATTTAAAAGAAGTGCGCGAACTGCTGAGAAATGCACAAATTCAAATTGATGAAGCGTCCAGCAGCCTGACCCACTACCTATCGCAAGTAAATATCGATCCGCAACGCCAACAACTGGTGGAAGCACGCCTCAGCGATATTTTTCAGATCGCCCGCAAACATCAGATACAAGCACCAGAATTAGTCGATCTCTACGAACGTCTCAAAGCAGACTTCCAGCAGATCGACGGCATGGACGAACACCTTGAAGTACTCGCCGAACAGGTCGCAAGCTATCAACAGCAATATCTCGACACCGCTCAACAGCTCAGCAAAAAACGCCAATCTGCCTGCAAAACCTTTGACAGCCAAATTGCCCAGCACCTTGAATCACTTGGCATGGGCGGCTGCCATTTTATCGCCCAGCTCAACCCTCTCGATACAGGTTCACTATCCGCCCACGGCCTAGAAAGCATTGAGTTCCTGGTCAGCACCAACCCCGGGCAATCACCGCGCCAGCTCAGCAAAGTAGCCTCGGGCGGCGAACTATCGCGCATCAGCTTGGCCATTCAGGTGATTTCCGCACAGGCGTCAGCCATCCCGGTACTGGTATTTGATGAAGTAGATGTTGGCATTGGCGGTGGCACCGCCGAAGTGGTCGGACAACTATTGCGCAAGTTAGGCGAGACCGGACAAGTCATCTGTGTCAGCCACCAACCGCAAGTAGCTGCGCAGGCTCATCAACATTTATCGGTTAGCAAACAAACAGCAGACGGACAAACTGATTCGCAGATGTCATTATTATCAGAAGAAGAAAAAGTGGCGGAGATCGCCCGCATGCTGGGCGGACTTAAATTGACAGACCAGACGCTGGCCCATGCGAAGGAAATGTTGCTGAGCGCAGACTAGACACCCAGCCTTACAGATATCTACTTTTTACAGCCAGGACACAGACCGTAGATATAATGGCTATGCTCAGTCACTTCAAAACCCTTGGCCTCAGCAATTTCATGCTGACGCTTTTCAATCATCTCATCGAAAAACTCTTCTACAAGACCACACTTCACACACACGATGTGATCATGATGCTCAAGCTCATTTCGAGTCAGCTCAAAAACGGAACGCCCGCCTTCAAAATGGTGGCGCTGAACCAGACCTGCCGTCTCAAATTGAGTCAGTACACGATACACGGTAGCCAACCCCACATCATCGCCACTTTCCAACAGCATCTTGTAGACGTCTTCCGCCGCCAAGTGGCGAATTTCGGAGGATTCCAACAATTGTAAAATTTTCAGGCGGGGCACAGTGACCTTCAGACCAGCGGCTCGCAACTCTTGATTTTCTTCAGCCATACTTCCAGACTACTCCTTTACTTTCAACTGGGCTATTATGCGCTCTCAGCCCAATGAGTGGAACCAACTAACGTGAATTACAGCACCAAACTAAACACCGCACTGCTAACCATCGTCCTACTTGCCGCAACAGGTTGCAGCTACCTGCCCAGCGTTTACAAAATCGATATTCAGCAGGGCAACGTGGTCACCCAGGATATGATCGACCAACTGCGCCCCGGCCTGACCAAACGCCAAGTTCAGTACGTTATGGGCACACCACTGATCGAAGACACCTTTAATCAATCGCGCTGGGATTACGTGTACAGCCTGCAGCCCGGCGGAGAACTCCGCCAACAGGAAAGCATCAGCCTGTTTTTCAAAGACGACCTACTCACCCACTTTGAAGGCGATTTCATCCCCAGCAAAGCAACAACTAACTAATCTCAATCGCGCCACTAATCATAGTGGCGTAACACCTTACTTGGTAGCCTTGGCGGCAGCCTTTTCTTGTTTCGCTTTTTCAGCACGCTGGACACGCGACGCCTTTGGATCAATCTGCAACGGCCGATAAATTTCTACTCGATCGCCCGCTTTTAGTACTTCCTTTTTAGGATCCCGGATCGCCTTACCGAAAACACCCATTTTGTCATTTTCGATATCAATCTGTACAAACTGCTCAGCAATGGCAGACTGGATAACGGCCTCGTAGGCAGTAATACCCTCCTCCGCCTTAACAACAACAATCGCCTGCTTATCCGGCAGCGCAAAGGCCACTTCCACCGTTATCAATTTATCCTGCGCCATAAACTTCGTCTGCTCGCTCACAAAAGGCAGCCACCATGGTATTGGCTGCCTCATTAAAAACAGGTCCCAGCATCACCGCCATCATCTTGCTGGAGAACTCAAATTCGAGGTCCAACTCTACCTTACAGGCCTCCTCATTCAAAGGACTAAACACCCAGCTACCGGCCAAGCGCTGAAAGGGGCCATCCACAAGTGCCATTTCCACCGAATGATTCTTCACCAGTCGATTACGGGTAGTGAATGTCTTGCTAACCCCCGCCTTTGCCACATCCAGACTGGCGACAATTTCCTCAGAGGTAGAGCTTTCAATACGCGAACCACTACACCAGGGCAGAAACTGCGGATACGCTTCAATATCATTCACCAACTGATACATCTGCTCGGCAGAGTGCATCACCAGCGCGTTACGATGTACTGTTTTCATCTAGTTGTATATTTCCTATCCGACAAAACGCTCATAGAGCGGCACAACAAACACCGCCAGCACCGCCAGCGGAGCAAGGAATCGCAGCGCAAAGCGCCACAAACTATAAAGCCCAGAGCTCTGCATAGCCAATTCACCCGCAACTCGTCGCTGCGACAACACCCAGCCCACATACAACGCAATAAAGAAACCAGTTAAGGGCAACATGATATTAGCTGTCAGGAAATCCAGCACATCAAAAAATGTAAAACCAGCCAGCTTGAATTCCGCCCAGAGATTAAAGGAAAACACCGTACCCAAACCAACAAACCAAGCCAAAAAGCACAACATTGCTGTCGCCAAGCCTCGATTCACCTTAAAGCGCTCGACCACCCAAGCGACGGCTGGCTCAATAATTGATATACCCGAACTTAAAGCAGCAAAGCTGACCAACACAAAAAACAGCGCGCCAAATAACTGCCCAAACCCCATATTGCCAAAGGCATGCGGCAGGGTAATAAACATCAAGCCAGGGCCGGCCCCAGGCTCCAGTCCGTTACTAAAAACAATCGGAAAAATTGCCAGCCCCGCAACCAAGGCAACCAACGTATCGAGAGCCGCCACCATTAATACTGTACCGCCAATAGAAGCCTTTTTCGGCATATAGGAGCCGTATACCATTATGGCCCCCATGCCTAAACTCAGGGTAAAAAAGGCATGCCCTAACGCCGTAAGCGCCGCAGTCCAGCTCATTTTGCTAAAATCGACATTAAACAAAAAAGCAAAACCCTGACCAAAACTACCCGTATTCACGGCGTAGCCTACCAGCAAAATCAACAACAGAAACAACAACGGCATCAAAGTACGCACCGCCTTTTCCAATCCTTTTATAACGCCCTGCGCGACAATGACGGTCACCAGAACCATGAATAACGAGTGCCAAAATAAAAGCTTCTTGGGGTTAGCCAGCAGCTCATCAAAAATACTACCTACCTGCGCACCGTCCTTTCCATTGAAGGTACCTACGCCCACCTCGTAAATGTAATTCAGCGACCAACCCGCGATCACGCTGTAGTAGGTCAAAATCAGAAACCCGGCAATCGCGCCCATCCAACCCAGCAACTGCCAGCCCTTATTTGCACCTGTTTCCCGTACCAGCTCGCGCATGGTATTGATCGGACTCTGACGACCCTGACGACCGAGCAGCACCTCCGCCATCATGATGGGAATACCCACCAAAGCAATACACAACAGGTACACCAGCACAAAGGCTCCACCGCCATTCTCACCAGTGATGTAGGGGAATTTCCAAATATTCCCCAAACCTACCGCCGAGCCTGTCGCCGCTAGAATAAAAGTCCAGCGACTACCCCAGACACCATGTATGGATATTTTCTGCTCTGCCATTGACCTCTTACTCCCCTTCAACCAAGCGAGTACTTAAAAAATACGCCAGCCCGTTTCAGAGCTTTCACCTTCAAGATAGGCCGAAAACCGATCTACTTTCCTGGCTATGTCTTTCTGCTCTGGCGTTAATTTATCGCAACCAACGTAATATTTATAGAAAGCCAGCCGCTGAGTGCGTCGCAACCGCTTACGTCCAATCTTATCCAAACAGGCCAAGTCCTTCAGACGACCACGGCGAAATAGCAATGACGACAACTGCTTTCCCGAGGGACAGTCAAAAAAGTACACTTCTGGCCGCTCGCCCGGCCCCACCAAAATATTGCGCCACTTCAGATCAAGATGCATAAATCGTTGCTCATGCATCAACCGAGTATAGAGGGCGATTTTTTGTGCCGTATGCTTAAACCACTCAGGTTGATCAAAAAGTTTACTGCCTTGTTTATTCAGCGTCGCCAGATCCTCTGTCCCCACCAACTCCTCAGTAATCAACGCGCCCTGAAACTGAGAACCCTTGCCTTGCTCCCCCCAACCCACCAACGTCGGCGTAGGGATACCCAAAGAAGAAAAGAACTGCAGGTTTTCCCATTCGGCTCGCACACGACTACGTTTAAACCAACCGGCTTTCTTACTACGGGGTTTATAGTAGCGCTTCACATAGAAATTTTTTCCGCCCAACGCCACCTTAATCACATCGCTGATTTTATCCTTGGTAATCGGTTCACCCTGCAACGTAAAAACAGCTTTGAGAGAACCGCAGGCCTGCAAAAACTCACCACTGCTATAGGCATCAGCAATCTGCCACGACTTTTCCAAACGAGTTCTCCAACGAGTCTGCGAATTCAATATTCATTCAAGACTCCAAGTATAGCGGCTATCGGCAAGCAACAACTAGCTCAGAGGCGCTTTACAGCGCCACTTTATAACATCATTCAGCATATTTACGCTCAACCGTATTCAACCCGCATTCATGTCCTTATAATGCCCGCCATGGCCAAGAAGAAAAAAACCTCACCCGGATCGATCTGCCAGAACAAAAAGGCACGTCACGATTACCATATCAACGAAACCTTTGAAGCAGGTCTCGTACTGGCGGGCTGGGAAGTCAAAAGCCTGCGTGCGGGCAAAGGACAGATCACCGAAAGCTACGTTCAGCTGAAAGACGGCGAAGCCTGGCTGTTTGGCGCTCACATCGAGCCACTCAAAACAGCCTGCAATCATGTTATTGCCGATCCTCTTCGCAGCCGAAAATTACTACTGCATCACAACGAAATCAGCAAACTGTTTAAAGCTACCCAACAGGAAGGCCGCGCCTGCGTTGTCCTTGCCATGTACTGGAAAGGCCCTAACGTTAAATGTGAAATTGCCATTGCCACGGGTAAGAAGCAGCACGACAAACGCGCCGCAGACAAAGATCGCGACTGGGACCGAGACAAACAGCGCGTTATGCGCCACAACGCCTGATTTATAACTCTAAACGGCAAACCAGTAGAAATTATTCCCCCCAAGCCGCAGCCACTCAGCTATAATCCCCATGCTCATTATGAATTCCGGCTTGCACTTGTTTTTTGTGTAAACCACCCAATTAAAGTAAGTATCACCAAGTCGGTGACACTTATGATGATTTCGGGGGCGATTCTGGATTCGACGTGGGTTACAAAACTCCAAGGTGCATGCCGAGATGGTAGCCAATCTCGTTAATCCAAAGCTGCAAACTATTAGTTGCCAACGATGACAACTACGCTCTAGCCGCTTAATACCCGGTTAGCGGTTCTTAGCAAGGTGCCTATACCGCGTTAAAAACCGTCATATAGAATAGGATCGTAGCAAAGCATGCCTGAGGCGGCGCTACTAAAACTTAATCAGGATCGTGTTAATCGTCTTGCCTTCCGGGCTGATTATCATTAAATCAAATGGAGGATCTAAGCATGTAGAGCCTCGAGCAGCGGACTGACGGACGCGGGTTCAAATCCCGCCGCCTCCACCAATTGACACTAACCCATTGTTTTTATTGAAAAATAAAGCAATGGGTTAGTCGTTTTGACGGATTAGGTACATAATCCGGTACAAAGTTAACTCTATTCTTTCGGCATTTTGTCCTCCATTCACACGGGATGACAAATGCTATCGAACACCAATCGTAGCTTTTCAGCGCATCCTGAAATATAGGTTTGCACACAAATGCCTGCGCACTCACCATACCTCTTCCAACGTAACGAACGTAGTTTCTACGTCCGTATAGCTATCCCTGAAAAACTGCGTTTGATCTTCCGGCAACGGGAAATCAAGAAAACCCTGCCCACTGATAATATGCAGGTAGCACGACTTCAGGCCAGCTATGTGACCGGCCAAGTGCTGGCACTATTCAAGAGGAGCACCTACGTGCAACTTTCATTTGATAGCAACTCGGATAACTTAATTGACATCCAAGCTCTTAACTTTCATTGCAAAAACGAACTAACCCAGCTTTTTGCAAAGCTACACCGCTTCGCGCCTGAGCCAGAGATTGTCATACAAGCCGCTGAAACCGGTTTCGGCAACCAATTCAAACCCAGCACAAGACTGCGTATCTCAGAATTCACAGAGAAGGTCTGCCAGCTAAATCTGAAAAGTGGTCGCTGGACTAAGAATTACTGCAAAGAAACAACAGCCATCATCAATACTCTAATCGAAATGATTGACGACAAGTATCTGGACGAAGTTGGCTTCAAAGAAGCAGAACTGTTCTTTGACATCACCAGCAAAACACCAAAGAACCGAAACAAGAATCCCATCTATTGTGACCTGTCTATCGGACAAATCATCCGCCTCGCCCCAGAGCCCATGTCAGCGACCAACATCAATAAATATATGAACCGAGTCAGTCAACTTTTCAAACAGGCAGAAGAACGCGAATATATTACCAAAAACCCTTTTAGTAGCGATCTGCTAAGGATCAAAAACAAAACAGATAAAAAGGATCAACGCCAAGCATTCCGCCATAACGATCTGCAGACTATTTTTGGTGGTGATCTGTACACCAATCCGACACCAAAGACCCAGCCTTATGCTTGGGCGCTACTCTTATTACTTTACACCGGCGCTCGACTCAATGAGGTATGCCAGTTGCATGTTAAAGACATCAAACAAATCGATGGCATATGGGTTATTGAACACACTAACTGCTGTGACAAAAAGCATTTCAAAACAAACACAACTAAAGGTGCTATTGTTCAACAAACCCCGATACATCAAGAACTAATAGACCTTGGCTTTCTTAGCTTTGTGGAGCAAACCAAACGGAAAGGGGTAATAGACAGCGATGGTTACTTGCGCCTATTCCCATTCTTTACGCATACAGCTAAAGCACGCTATGGGAAAAAGTGCAGTGAATTCTTTAACGGTAAAAACGGGAATGATGGCTACAAACACAGGATTCAGCTTCAGTCTGTCACAGGGCAATCCAAGCTCGACCTGCATTCATTTCGCCACACGATGGCTACAGCGTTACAACAAGCGGATGTGCCTGATCGTTTAGGCTATGCCATAACCGGACATACCGATAAACACGCTGACTCAGGTGAACGTTACCGCAAAGGTTACACACTGCAACAGCTACAAACCGCCATCAACAAGGTTTCCTTTAAAAGCGCGCTAACAAAGATAAACCTTCACATCTAAAGCAATCATGCTATTCGGGTAGCGCCCCTGCTGCCTGAATAGCATATATATCCAGCCGTCCATTTTAATGAGGTTAAGCTATGACTGCTTTGCGTATTATCGAACATACAGTGCTTTTATTTTAGAGTAGCTCAGACTTGAGCTACTCATTACTACGCTTGAGTAACTGAGGACAAAATATAATTTTTTATAGTAGGTTCGCTTCCTTTCTTATTAACAATTTTGCATCATCCCGTAATCTAACTGCAACATACTTATCAAATTCTTTTGGGTAAGTGCCGACCCCTGTAGTTAAGATGATCTGAAAATCTTTTTTAGAAGTTAAAAACTTACCAATTTGCCCGATCGATGGAATCAATCTATCTATATCAATACCAGCTGTATCTGGTGTATCAATCAGCAAAAACCTTGGAAATGCTGTGTTATCTGAATCGATGCTAACTTGCAATAACGTCAGATAATACATAAGCCTTTTCTGGACTCGCGAACTATCTTCCTTGTATTCAAAGTCATTAATGATTGGCGTGTAATCCTCCGAATCAATTTTTGCACTTCGGCAATTCGGCAATGACTCCGTCATAAATTTATTATATATAGCACTAAATTCACCAACTCTAGAACTAATATCTGACTGAGCCTGTAACCCAAGAATTTTTTCTTCCCTCTTTGCGTCACGTAATTTGCTAGATGTCTCCTCATTTTTCTTTTCAAACTTTTCAAGCTTGAGTTCAATATCAATTAACTGCATTAACTTAGAGTTTGCTTCTCGCAACTCTAAAATCTTGTCATCAATATCATTTATGGCTAAAGAGCTAGACCCATCATCTATATCATTAAGTTGCTCTGACAATCTCAACCTTAATTTTTCAATAACATTCTCTAAAGATTTTATCGATCCCTCTAGGCGAGCTTCATCTTCAAAGCAATCGCTAAGGGCAATATCTATTGACTTAAACGAAGCCTGCTTAGTCTTTAGAAGCTCTTTATATTCGGACTCTGTATAGAAGAAACGCTCATATTGAGACTCTTCAATTTGTGCACCACATACACAATGATCTTTGGGACGATCTACTTTAGATAAGCAATAGGGACAAGTATCGGCTGAAAAAAGATTCAGCTGGCTATGCGTATGTATAATCTTTGCAACTTGCTCCGCCTCGGACTTAGTTATTGATTTGAGCTCAACCAATTTCGCCTTTTCTTTATAAAGGTCAAAAAGCTCTCTCTTTCTGTCGCCTAAGGACAGCTCTTTATCTAAAAAATCACTCTTAAGATACTGAACATTATCGAAGTTTTCTTGTGTTGTTCTAGGCCTCTTTAAGGACTCTCTTACCTTATGCAGCTTCTCTAACTGCAAATCATTATCATCTATTTCTTTTCTAAGAAAAGTAGAGTTCTTAGGCTCAGCAGAACCCCTTATCTCCCTAGCTATTGCTTCATATTCACCAAGAATTGATTTGGAAGCGCCCTTTAATTTTTCTAGCTCTCTTCGCTTAGAAATAGCATCGTAATACTCTGAATATTTCTGGCCTAATAACAGTTCAAAAATAACCTTCCGAAGCAAAACTGAATCACTGATAAAATTATCTGACTCAGGCTTTTTGTAAATATAATTTGGATCAGGGCTTTGATCGTGATACATCAATCGCGAAAGGTCAGTGAATTTTATTTTGAAATTCGCTGCTCCATAACTAAGGCTTATAACTGAAATATTGAGCAGCCCAAGTATCCAGTCTGAAAAAGTAAAAGGCTTGCTTTCGCTGCGGTTAATCGGAAGAACTCTTGTTTCCGCTGTATTAAGAACAACCGCATCTTTGTCACACTCATCCTCTGCAATAACCACGGAATATGGAGTAACTGTAATTTCATTGTCATTAATTGATCGGCGAATTAAGAAACCATCTCCATTAATGGAAATATCCAACTCAACATAATTATCTCTATCTCCGACTATTTCTTGATGCTGCTCTTTAGACGTCTTCCTGAATTCATCTACAACCCCTCCAAAAGCGTGGTAAATTAATTGGCTAAAAGTAGACTTACCATTCCCATTCTGGCCTTCAATCACAATTAGATTTTCATTAAATCTGGGAGATTTGTAGTAATAATTATTGCCTTCGTAAAGAACAGCATTAATTCTTAAAGAGCCCATCTTGTAACTCCATCTGTCATATAAATTTTGCTAATTAATGTCTCAAAATTCATACTGGACATCCTTTTAACCTCCGACTTCAATGCGGACAGTTTCTCTTTCTCTTGGTTAAAGACTTCGGCCTTAAAGAACTCTTTTGATATAGCCCCTTTATTAAGCGTAACGTCAATTTGACTACTGCGCTTACTACTACTCAAGGTGACATACCCTTGCTTTTCCAGACTGAAAAGCAACTTTAAATATTCTGAAGTTTTGATTTTACAATTTGTATACGATCCAACTAAATGCTTTCTATCAACTGGGCTTTTCACTTCCCCAAAGTCATTTCGAAACAAAATATCAAGCAGATGGCGATCAGAAATCACATCAACCATAAAAGGCAGTTTTCTATAATCCTTAAACAGCCTTCCATCGGTGCAATTCAATTCTTTTAAGATAAGAAGAACGTTATACGTGAAGAAGTAGAAATCTTCTCCCGACATATACATCATCCTTTTTTTGTTATCTAATTTTTCCATAATCAATCAAAGGACAGGTAGCAGCTATCAAACAAGTCTAAAACGATGGACTTAATTGAATGTGAATTATTCACTGGATAATGGAAATCTTTTTTTAACTCCTCAATACTAGCTGAGGCCTTATCTCTCAATGAATCTATTATTAAACCAATTTTTTCTTGGGAAAGATCATCACCGCCAATTTGGTTATATATAATTTCCTCGCAAGCCTCTAAAACTCTATATTTCAAAGATAGATAATCCTTCCCAGACTCTCTCTCTCCAAATCTTGCTGTGCAAGCTCTCCGAGTTAAACGACTAATTTCTTTTTTATCAAACGAACTGCAAACATCATAAATTTTTTCTTTAAGGATTCTGGTGTCGTCAGGAACTTCTATCGCGTCCCAACCCTTCCAAGCGAAATCTTGTTTAAGGGAGCCTTCAATTGACTCCGCTTTGTTAAATATGAGCTCGATCTGACTTTTGTCGATAAACCGCTCACTATAATTAGCATTATGCTGTCGCTCTTCTATTCTCTCTTCTATCACTGAAAGGATATATTCTTCCTTTCCATCCAGCCTATAATTAAAAAATTGAGACTTTCTGATTTTAATCAGGGCAGCCTCTTTTAGAGCTTCGTTATCATCTTTCCCAAAAAACCACCGAATAGACTTTAAGAACGCCCGAAAAGAATTAGCAGATTCTTTTTTTAATCTCTCCAGATTGCCTTTATTTTTACCGTCATATTGGGTCTCGTATTCTGCAACCAAGAGCTTCTTAACTATCCCCACAGTCGAATCTTCAACTTCTTCAGCTCTAATCAAATCGATCAATTTCTCTTTAGGGAATGTAATCCCAAGAGCCTTTGATAACTTCGTTGCGTTTTCTTTCCCAACTTCTGCGGTAGTATAAAATCCAAAGCAGATATTATTACTTTCCCTCCAGCGCTCAGCATAAAGGTCATAGAAACTAACTAATGTGTTTTTCACAGATGGAGAATTAATACTAAAGTTAGAAGTTGGGTAATCCTTATCCTCTTCGTAATACTCTTCATCAGTTTCAGTGTCGCCAGAAATTTTGGCTACATCTTCGCCCTGCTCAATTGCAATATAAAAAAACGAAAAGGCACCCTTCTCTAACTCATCCAAAGCTAAATTAGTTGCTCTTAGTTTTTGTAATCTAAAGCCCTTTGTCTTATCCGAAGCTTCGCGGTTTATGGTGCTTGTATTCATTGAAAGGATCGATCCATTTTTCCCATATTTAGCTTTCATTATAGCTGCATCATATAAGCAATCTACTTATATATATCAAACAAAAACAACCAATACTTCACCACCAAAAATAATTTAGTTATCAAGTAAATCTGACCACGATTTAGTAGCTAATTTTATATTTCCTTTTCATTGGGGTACTAGAGTCAGTTTAAAATCGCATGTATTTGTCCGTAAATCGCTCATTTGATAACCAGCGCGTAATTAAGACTATTCATCGGCTATACCGAAAGAGTCGTAGGGTATATCAGCTTATTTGCCAATGGGATTGAGAGCAGCGTTTTTCTGTGGGCAATTTTTTTTGCCTCGACCTTTCATAAACTGAAAAACTTGGGCGTAATCTTACCCCACCCCCTGCCAATAACACATGTCATTTCTACAGAGGGGGTCCCCATCATTGACGGGCATCATGCTTATGCAGGCATCACCGGTAACGACTTGCCCAGAAGAGGCGATAGCGCCTTTGTAGCAAGTTCTAGTTGCGAGCGATTAATACGGCTATACCCGACTTCCGTCCCACACCAAGAGCCTGAATTAGCCATCATGCTTTCAGCCACCCCTCGAAGTGAAGTGACAAGTTCAGGAAATTCCTGCTCACGAGCAAGCCACTCATCCACCACCCCCGCCCTGCCTAAGATATCCAGAAAGTCACACATAGCGTCGTGGCGGTCATAGCCATTACCCATCCAAGCTCTACGCCGCATAATGAAACGGCTCACTTTTGTTATGAGCGCATCAAGTTTACGCTGTTGCGATGCCAGTTTAGGCAAACGATTTCGAAGATAAACCAGTGTTGCTAGCGCAATGCAGGTAGGCGTTTTAATAAAATCAGTGCGCGCATCGGATGGCATACGTTCATCGCTCAACACACACCAATAACCAGCTGGTTTAGCCTGTTCGATTAACCAAGCGGCATAACACTCAAGAACTGGTGTCATGGCATCAAACTCGCCACTTGCTAGCGACACAATTCGCTCAAAGTTATTGCGCCAGTGAGTGACAACCTGCATTGGAGTCTTAGTGCCGTCATCAAAAAACGTCGGATATGAATAACACGGCAATAGCGAGTAAGTGTCCGCCGACGCTATTACAGCACCCCACTGTTGATACTCTTTATAACTTGGGTGAGAAGGATCATCGGACGCCGCCATAATCCACAGGCTTAGCAATCCCTCGCGGTTGATTGACACATAAGCGTTTTGTCCGAACTGATGAGCCAACGATACCTGCTGGCTGGCATCATAGCCTATAACTAATAGGCTCTCTTCACGCGGCCAATCTTCTGCATCATCAACTCCATATCCCTTAAAGCTGCGAAGACCTCTTACCATCTTCAATAATTCCTGAAAACGCTGTTCATTTTCAGCCGAGCTTAGTTGCTCACTGGCGGGATTATGGGGAGTAATAAACATTGCGCAATCGCATCCGACTTCGCCCATTAAGTCGGCTAATTCCGAGTACTTGTTACCTATGCGTAATACCAGCTCTCTATCATGCAGCTGCACAACGTATCGCGCTTCTTGGTAGGCCTTAATTAGCTCTAAATCAATCATCCTTATCTTCCTTGAGCAAATAGAATTATTGGTGCATCGACACCCCATATATTGTTAGACGGTTTAATTTATTGGAGTAATGTTCCAGAGGTGGAAAGGTTATAAATCAGTTTCGGCGAAGGACTGTACTGATAGCCCGATACTTCACCGAAGTAGTTCTCTCTTGCCGATCGAATATCACCACTATAAAAGAGCTTCTGGTGACATCTAATCAACGTTTTAACCTCAGTCAGCCGATCACACCAAGAGCTCACCGAAAGGCCTTCAGACAGCTTGAGACAGCTCATGTGTCCGATAAACATTGCAGGAACATTGAGCTGCCTTTGCGCTGGAGGCACCAGACTGAATGAGGCCTTTAACCAAGGTTTAAAGGTAGCCTCTCTTTCTCGCTTTTTTTGAATTTCAGTTGCCGACATGGCGCTTGAGATTTGATCAGCCGACATACCCGATTCCAGCAGGGCTCGAATCATCGCCTGATCGACCCCTCCCGAATCAATGATTCGAGCTAGGCGATTAAGTGCCGAATTAGTACGGGTGTAACCGGTTATTTGAAGGTAACGTTTACGGGCGGACTTATCTTGATAGAAAGCTTGTCGAATTAAGGTCGAAATGGCGTACATGCAAAATCTCCTGTTTAGCATTATTTGTATAAGCGCCATGCAAGTTGGTTAATAAATCGGCGCAATCAAGAAAACATACTAACGAGTGCTCTATATGTCGTCAATATGACGATGAGCCACCACCTTATTACTTTCTTCGATACATATACCAAACTCTTTGGCCAAAGAGTCAACTTTCTCCTTTAGAAAGTCAGAGTATTCATTGGGTGTCTTAATTTCGATATCAAGGGACGAATACGATTGTGAGTAGCGTGCAATTTCGACACCTTGGGATCGGGCAATAAACTCAAAGTTTCCGACTCCGCCTTTATAGCGTTGATTGGTCGCACCGGAAAAACCCCCAATCATTTCAAATGTCGCCCGCCTTACTTTTGTAGAAAAGGCATTCTTCAATTGCCCAAAGTCAGAGTCACCAACTTCTTTCACCGTAAAATAGGAGTAGGAACGTTTTCTGACAATATTTAGCTGGATTTGGATGTTTGGTCCGTCCTCAGGCAAGACATGATGGCTATGAGTCGGACTAAAGCTTAATCCCCATTGCCCATTTTGTTTGGAAGGAGTTGCAATAATTACATTACTGTTGAGTTTTATTCTTCCGATTCTTTGTAAGGTTTTTAACGTCTTTGCACTTTTTTTGAGGACAACAAGGATTAAAGTGGTGACTTCAGAAAATTTTAGTTTTCTATTAAGTTGCTCTAAATCTGACACAGCCCAATCTGTCAGGCATTCAAATAAAACAACACCTTCGCCCCTCTTTGCTGCTCCGTCACAGAACCCATTATGACCTTTAACACCAACCCCTCCATCATATGTCGAGTAACCTAACTCTTGCAGAGAGTTTAGAGTGGTCACCCTCAACCAACGATGTGTTTCTCCTTCAGATTCTTGCTCCATTTCATCATAGGACAACGTTCTTTTCTTTCCGCCGATGCCTTCTGTCACGTATGTATCTTTTGCAAAAACCCAGTCCCCATTTTCTGGGGGCTCAAACTCTGAGGCATTAAATGATGAAATTTGTCTTCCGTGAATACAGCTCATACTTACTTTCCTACTCTTTGCATCCGCGCCCATAAAGTGAGCCGTTTCAGTCCCTAAAAATCACATTATCACCTGAAACAAATCATAAACAACGATCACAACCAAGATTATTCTCCGGTACAGCATTTCACATCATCCAAAGTTAAGAGGCCACCTCTTTAACCCGGCATCAACAATCGTTCGTATATTGATACCACAATAAGTCCCACACAAATGGTATCAACAAATTAGCCATTGCATATTAATGACACTCCCGTATTGTTGACACCATTAGTTGACGCCTCAGAAAGGGACACTCCATGTCACGGACTTTTGCTTATAGCCGTTGCTCTACCAGCGAACAGAACACAGATAATCAGTTTTCAGTGATCCAAGGCAAAGGGTACGATATTCCAGAGTATAGGCAGATTGCTGAAATCGTATCTGGTGGTGTACCTGCTAAACAACGCCCTGAGTTCTCAAAGTTACTTGAGAAGCTAGAACCAAACGACACGCTGGTTGTGGCTAAGATTGATCGTCTGGGTCGTGACAACATCGATGTTCAACAGACCATTCTGGATTTAGCTGATAAAGACATCAAAGTAGTATCGCTAGACTTGCCCACATCAAACCTCACATCTGCTGAAGGCAAACTGATGCTACAAATGTTCTCTGCTTTTGCTGAGTTTGAAAAGAACCGTATCCGGGAACGTACGATGGATGGTTTAGCTCAAGCCAAGAAAGACGGGAAGAAACTGGGCAGACCTTTTGCAACTGGTACAACGGCATTAATTCAGAGTATTAAAAACAAAGGTTTATCGCAGTCACAAACTGCCACTGAATTAGGCGTAAGTCTCCCTACCGTAAAGCGTCACTGGAATAAGTGAAATTCGCAAGGAGCCAAAAACTGACCGTTGGCATGGGGCGTGTAGCGGAGCGGAACGAGGGTCCCGCTGACTATTTTTTGTTAGGCTTAAAACTGAAGGGTCGCAGCTCTTTCGTTTTCTACAAAAACCATACATTGCATATAGGAAGAGAAAACCTTTGTTACTTGGTTACAATTAGCTGTTACATTTTTTCCAGCATAGTTTCCGTAGACTTCGCCACTAGAACCAAAAACAGGCAAATTGCCATCTATAGCATTCTGCCCATTAAATTTAACAATTATATTTCTCGAAAATTCGTTAAATTCACCCGATATTTCCCAAGCCGAGCCTTCATGAGAGACTCCTCTATACATCTGGGATGGAGCAGTTGTTGCGCAGCCTGCAATAAGAACAATACAAGCAGCAATTAATAATCTCATTCAATTTTCCTTTTGTGGCTGTAAACAATATATGTTTAATTATTTTGCGTTCTGGCGGTGCTGTTTATTAAGGCAGCGGCACCGGTAAAACTGACGAAGATCCAATTATTTCACTCTTTCCTACCCGTATATATAACCCAAACGAGTTAGTTGACTCGCTTTTTATAACTCTTAATTCTTTAAGTCATGACAGGAAAGGATCGATAACGTTCAGTCACAAAGGCAGTCAATTACCTAGCCAAAGTATTGTTCCGTATATCGACACTTCGGAAATAACGAACAACCATAAAACTGATTTCCAGCATTCGAGCCTTTCTTTGCCACTCTTAACATCAACTTGCTGTTGCATCTCGGGCAATGGGTATTACTAGCTGGTATTGGGGGTGGAGTTATAATCAGCTTTTCCGATGGTTGCACTTGACCAATTAGTACCTCTAGCTGAGAACCATCAACAAGGTCAATTGGTTTACCATCGGCAAAGTTCTTTGCCTCTTGTGTAAAAATGCCAGAAGTAACCACTATTACGCTTGAGGCGCTCTCAGCGGTCATAACGCCATACATTTCACGAATGACACTAACTCCAACCTTTTGAGACTTCCATTGCTTACACTGGACTAGGTGAAGCTGACCATCCCTTTGTAGGCGTATATCAATACCACCATCAGCCCCAGCGCGATGATTTTCTATAACGGTAAAGTATTTCCGTCTATAAGCTTCTGCTACTAGCTCTTCAAACTCTTTCCATTCTAAAGAACGAATTGATTGGATGCTTGTTTGCTTATCTAAAAGCTGTTTTTTACGCCAAAAGCTAATTGCGGATAGAGGTGCTGGGATCAAAAGAATAAAAGCAATGTAAGGTGCCAGCGGAGGCAAAGCATTAGCAAACACTTGAAAGAATTGATTGTCTGTGAGGATTGATGGGATAACGAAAGTTAAGATTACATAGGCTACAGCAGCAACTATTACGCTCACCCACCAAGGGAGAATAATTAATACATCTAAAACACCATCATTTCTTCGTGCCATCAGTCATATCCATATGATCAGTAGTATTAAAGCGGTTTAAATATTGTAATTGCTCTTCTCTGGAGTGGAACGTCTAACGCCGCCTTTTAGGTGTAGTTAGCTCAGGCTTGAATAGCCCCCGTGACTCTACACACTCCATCTTTTAATTTAAAGATAAAGTGTTGCGTCGATCAGTTGAACCCACCACCCAAAGCAGCCATAGACCTGATTGATTATGAGGTGGACTTTTTCACTTGATTTGCCGTTTTAACTTTTTTTCTTTCTTATACATTTCATTGGCGGCAGTTGCTAACGACTCTGGATGATTGCCGTCTAGACTTACTAGCTGGCCGTTGGGGAGCAAGAATCTAATACGGTAAAATCCAGCGAGCTCAATTGCATCAGCATCTGAAAATGGATAATTACTATGGTAATCATTCATTGAGCGTCTTTACCCTTATAGTCCATAAGGAATAAGTTTATATGAGCCTATTGCTTGGTAAATAATTCATTCGACCTAATGCTTTTGTATTAGTCACGCTTGTTTGAGTGGCTGCTGCTGGCACTAAGCCGCCTGTCAGGGCATATCAAAATATTGTCTTTAAACGTGGCAGATTAAGTCGGCGTTAATACAACTAATCTCTTTAATGTTCATATTGGACCATCACTCAAATCCACCACCAAGCCCTAAGACTTCATAAACAGGGTTAACTCAGCAGAAGCGCACGCCATAACCTCAGCATAAGCCAGTCACACTATCTATATCACTGTTCATGTTATCAGGGGCAATATGTGACATAAATTGAGCAGCAAACACCCATGGACAGCAACGACGGTATATTGCTACATCACACAATTAGATTTTGTGACTTAGCAATCCATCAAGCGATACAAAAAAGCGAGTAGACAGATTTAAAAGTAGGGTTAAATCGAAAAACACGCGAGCGACAAACACTACACGTCAGGGTCTCCATATACTTAAGTGGAGGTAAAGAAAAGCTACCAACACCCATCTGTATAAAAATGTAATTTATGGTTTCCCCACAAATATTTTTAACCTCAAAATTCAATCTTATTAATAAAAAGCAATTGATAATTTAGATGGGATATCCGGGTAATCAAAGCTTCCATCGCATTTCGCGATGCAAACTTATGGAAATATTTAAATGTACAAAAAATCAAAACGCAAAATCCACTTCAGCTACCACACACATCACGACACCCCCAGCCTCAATGACCTGCTCCCAAAGCTATATCAAGAATACATTGAGCATCTAGTCAGAAATGGACATGACTGGGCACGTAACGAAAAATCTAAGATGCTTGTTAAGCATAAATCAGCTTTTGCGTGCACCTTGATAAATTGCTATCAAATCGATTACGGCCGCCTGACCTACAGCCGATCTTCAAATGAATATAAAGCCTTCCCGTTCACCTTTAAAATTCTAGACTCCGTACTATCTTGGTTAAAAGCGGAGGCCTACATAAGTAACAAAATAGGATCCTATGACTTTAAGCTAGGTCGTGGAACCCTAAGCAGTATCCGTTGCCGTAAAAAATTACACTCTCTTTTTGGGCGAGCTTAATCTAACACGACCAAGGAGCAATTTTGTATTGCTTCCAGCATTGATCATACCAAGCCGTAAACCACATGGCCTGTATTAGGCCGTGTGGCTTATTCACCCCGCAACATTGCCCCCTTTACTAGCCGATAAAGGGCAAAAGTATTTAACAAAATACTCAGCCAGCATCAAACTCTTCTGGCACATAATCAAATTCAATCAATTCAGGAATTACAAATTCTAACTTTTCAATATCGTCATTAATCAACGAAACAAAAGTATTCGATTCCTTAGCTAGCAAAGCTTCACGAAGTAGCGCTTGAGCTCTCCCTTGAGATTTAACCAATAACTGACGGCGTGCCACAGCATCCTTTTTGAACGCATCAAGCTGCTTTAAGATACGCTTGTCATGCTCATAGATTCTCTTCAATCTCTTAACTCGACGCTCAGCAAACGCCTTCCCCAAATCTTTTCCCTCAGATTTTGCATCCTTAATAGAGCTTTTTGTCTCGCGCTGATGATTCTTAATATTTTTTTTATAGATCGTGTCAACTCTTCTGATAAACAGTTCATGCATCGAAACTGAAATTTTAATCATGTTAGCCTGAGCCGTATATGTCCTTGCCGCCACCCCTTCATCGGACTTATTCAATCTAAGCTCGGCATTGAGTAAAGCCACGATCTCCTGCGCATTTTGAAGAGCATTATGTATTTCCAAGCGCTCCTTATTAGGGGCGTCTTTGGCATACTGCGCTTTCTCCCTTGCTTCAGCACTCGATGGACTGGCCAAAGAATTAACGATACTTTCATTTTGTTGGTTAAGCTTCTCACTATACTCAGCTTCCAACTTGGCAAGCTTTTCAGAATAGCGTTGCCTCGTGTCAGAAATTGCCGTTTCAAAATCTTCTTTGGAATCAGTAATCATTGGCATACCAAAAAAAGGCGCTTGTAATGCCTTGGCTTCCAGCTCAGCAATATCTGCATCCCTTTTAAGACGTAACTCCGAAGTCTCCATGTTACGATCTTGCTTTAGCTCTTCTAAGTCAAATGCCAGACCAACAATATGCTCTGGAAGAGAGCCATAGCCAAACCAAGGCGTCTGATCCTCCCTATTCCCCGGTTCAGCTACAGCTAAAGAAACTACCAGCAGACTCACCACGAACATTGTGAATTTTTTCAAAAACTCCATCTTCCATTTGTTATACATAATTAACTCTTAAACCATATCCATTGTTAGTAAAGATTAGAAAAGGAACCGCCAGAAGAATATCAGGCATCGCTGTTATAACAAAAACATCTTATTAAATTTCTTACCCTTACTATGACAGAGCTTTCCGAATGACTTTCATACAACTATCCCGCGCTATGTAATAGCACGTCTAAAAATATCAGTTGCGTTTTGCCCTACAACGCAGTGATAGCAAGGTGTTTATGTTTTCATCATTGAAGGCTCGGTTGCATTTTTCAGTTACACTCACCCTAATATCAATAAGTTAGAGTGCTGCAGTTAACACAAAACACAACCGAATTGGTAACCTACTCTTGATCAGACATGCAGAATACTGAGCGGAGATTAGTATCGTCACTCTCAAGCATTTTGGGGGTGACTAATTTCATTTTCTCCCCGAATTGCTTCTCATATTTCTTCCGTCTTTTGGTCAACGCCTGCTCAGACATTCCTAGATGAGATGCCAGCTCTTTTAATGTAGAAAATCGACCTGACTCTACGAGTTCTTTTGTTTCCATTAGGTTTATCATGCTCTCAACTGCCCGGCTGGTATTTTTAATCCAACCATGCTGATCATGAAATCCGATACTCCCCTCAATCTCATCATCAAATGAATCACGGACTTTGTGGAATTCATAACTAAATTTAACGCCTGCATCTTTCATCCTCTCACTGACACATTTATAAATTGGCAGGCTCGTTAACCCAATTTGATTATCTAAAACAGTAATAGCATTTGATGATCCGCTGTACCCACTTCGTTTGCCGTCATGATGAACTACAATCACCGCGCAGTGCACTCTCAAAGCTTTTAGAAAGTTATTAACCATGCCCCAGCTTGCTGCTGAATTCTCGTCCTTCAAGTCTGCAAGCGTCCTAATGTTGTCGATAATCAATAGATCAATGTCATTCCCTTTAATAAGAGACATGTAATGCTCTATCGAGATATTTTGATCAATCTTGAAAGCCTCTTCCGGAGGAATAATTTTCAAGTTGTCATTCAGTGAGAGCTTATCGCCAAACGTCATTTTTTTGCTAAGCAGCTCAAACCTTTTGAATCGACTGTGTTCAGACATTTCACCATCAATGTACAGCACCTTTTTTGCGCTCGCTGATTTCCAGCTGGTTATTTTTCCTGCGCCTGCAACAGCCAATCCAATTCCCATTGCCAACCATGACTTTCCTATGCCGGAGGGGGCATGAATCATCGTACAGGTATTGGCAGAAAGCCAATCACCTAAAAGGGAAGCGGGTGTGTCTGGAGGGTTACTAAGAAACTCTCCGAGCGTAATTAAGCTACCAGTAGCTTGCTGTTCATTCATTTCATCTTTTGTTATTTCTGCTGTATCCATAGGCTCTCCTTTTCTGCCCTAATCTCGTAAAACATCAGATCAATACTGATGAACTACGATAGCGGCCAATAAACTTAGCCAATCATGATGCGATAATGGGGGAGCCAGAATTTGTGTGAAAGAGCTTTTGAATTTGCTTCATAAGGTGTCCATTTGCCCTGAAAGCTCTCAGTTCAATTCCCTAAAACGGATTTGAACCGACACCCCTTAATACATAACACTCGCTTAGACCATGAATGGATAGCTATAGGAGGGGAGTTTGTACCTTGCTGGAAATCCGGTACAAAAACGGTACAATGCGTGGTACAAGATTTTTAACACCGACAAAATGTCGAATATTTATTTTCAATATTTTTCAATGAGTTACATTTTTTGGTGGGGCTGGATGGGCGCTCCCGCCGCCTCCACCAAACAGCAGTACTAGCAAGACCAAACAAGCCCTGAAAGCATTACGCTTCGGGGCTTTTTTGTATATGATGTGTCCATAGCAGTCTAAGGAGATGCCCCCATATCCACACCAAACAGGGGCATAACTGGGGGCACATATCCCAACTCAAAACCTTGTGCCCCCAAATAGGGGAAAACATGGCACTTACAGATTCAAAAGTCAGGCAAGCCAAACCAACAGAGAAAACCTACCGCCTAGCGGATGAAAAAGGACTTTATCTGGAAGTTCACACCAACGGCTCCCGCTACTGGCGTCACAAATACCGCTTTAACCAAAAAGAAAAACGCATGGCATACGGCGTTTACCCTGATGTAAGCCTGAAAGATGCCAGAGATAAGCGCGACAACACCCGCAAGCTGTTAGCCGATGGCGTAGACCCCAGCCTCGTAAAGAAAGCGCAGCAAGTTTCACTGAGCGAAGCCCACACCAACAATTTTGAAGCAATCGCCAGAGAATGGTTTGCTACAAAGATGCAAGACAAGTCCGACAGCCACAAGGACAGGACACTTCGCGCCTTAAAAAGAGACTTATTTCCCCACTTGGGGGCATTACCCATTGGCGACATTACACCCCCGATGCTATTAGCTGTTCTCAGAAAGATTGAAAGCCGTGGTGCTGTCGAGACGGCTCACCGAGCGAAACAAACAGCAGGCCAAATCTTCCGCTTTGCCGTTTCCTCTGGCCGAGCCGAACGTGATCCCAGTTCAGATTTAACCGGCGCACTAAAACCACCAAAGAAAAAGCATCTAGCCTCTATCACCGATCCGAAAGAAGTCGGCAATCTAATGTTAGCTATTGAGGGCTTCCAAGGCACTGCCACCGTTATGGCAGCCCTGAAGCTCTCCCCTATTCTCTTTTCACGTCCTGGCGAACTACGACACATGGAATGGGATGAAATCAATTTTGAAAGCGAGCAATGGGAAATACCCGCCGAAAAGATGAAGATTGGCCAGCCTCACATTGTCCCTTTACCTAAGCAAGCCATAGCTATTCTGAAAGACCACCAGCTACTAACAGGCCGTGGAAAATATGTATTCCCCAGCGCCAGAGGAGCCAGCCGCCCCCTCAGTGATAACGGCGTGAGAACAGCACTTAGAACGCTTGGCTACGACAATGACACCATGACACCCCACGGCTTTAGAGCAACCGCCAGAACACTTCTCGATGAGGTATTAGGCTTTAGAATTGAGTGGATAGAGCAGCAACTAGCGCACACCGTGAGAGACCCACAAGGCAGAGCGTACAACCGCACCAAACACCTACCACAGCGTAAGGATATGATGCAGAAATGGGCTGATTACCTGGATAACCTGAAAGCACAGGCGGCCAGCTCAAATGTGGTAATAGGGGGTTTCACAAAAGCACAATAACTCCGAGAAAGCATTACAACCCTACACAATCCCATCACTTCATATGCTACTCATAAAAGCTGAAATCTACAGTTGGTTTTAGTTTTCCGCATTCCCGCCAAAAACAGCATACGCGTCTCTTCCTCCCCCTCAAATTCGCAATACAACACAATAAAAACTCAGACTATTTATGATTGTTCACACTTAAAACCCACCTAATAAGCTGATTTATAATGGGTTTTATTGATTTGATTACATTTTTTTTCGGGCTTGGCCCTGAGACTATCAATCCCTATGATGGAATGACTAAACCAACCCAAGGAAATTCCAAAATGCCTCAAAAAATCCCCGTTACCCCCAGCATTCCCGATACAGGCTTTATGCGTATTACAGAAATCTTAAAGGTAGTTCCAATCGGCAAAAGCTCGTGGTGGGCAGGAGTTAAATCAGGTCGATATCCACAAGGAGTCAAGTTAGGCCCAAAAACAACGGCTTGGAAAGCCGATGACATTCGTGAATTGATAAACAAATTAGGCGGGTAAAACCGAATGCAGGAAAAACAAGCTAAGAGAATAAAGCTACTGGAGAGATAAACATGCAATCCATAAAAAAGAATGGCGCGTCCCCGACCAAAGTTCTGCGCCACCCTAATTACTGCGAAGAGAATTATACAAGATGCCCTGTAAGCTGTCATCAGTCCGCGCGCCCAAGCAACCCACAAACAAGACTTGCTACGTACACTTTCTTGGCCTCCGTCACTTCACAGGAGGCCAGCAATGAGCACAAACAATAACTTAGCAACCATAGAAGAACTGAAACCGGTGTTTACTGAGCTTCAGAGCGCAAAGCAGCAAGCGTCAGTTCTTCGATTTCTGGCCAAACACCCTCACTCATATACTGATGTAATCGCTCGTGAGGGAGGCGCAATCAATGTGCCTGATTGCGTGAAGCACTTGCGGCCAAAATTAGAGCGACACGGTTTTGCGATCCGGCACTATTCTGCGCCAAGAGAGAATCGGTTCGGCAATATGTCCCCTCTACATCGATGGTATGTAGGGCGAATACCAATGCAGACCGGCAAGAGCTGCTAACGACGATGACCACCTACATTGCCTCACAGAGGCGCACCATTCACAAAAACGGGCTAATGGGATGCCTTGCTTGGTCTGCACAACAGATCAAGCTAGACCCCACCCCCGTCAAGATTCTAAAGGCCAGAGCTGGCGAACCAAACGCCACGGTAATCGCGGAGGTAACACCCGACGCAGTTCGGTTTATTGCTAATGGTCGCACTGTTCCTGCAAGGTCGTTAAAAGATGGCTAAGCGTAAATCACTTAAATACAAGCACCCTGGGGGCGTGCTAGGCGTTCCCCGCGAGGTTGTACGCTCAAGAGTCTATTTGGATATGTCCTCAAACGCCCAAGTGCTAATGATTCACCTGCAAGACGTATGGAAGGATTACGAGCCAGTTATTCACTACTCAACGAGAAGAGTTATTAATATTCTTGGCGTGAGCGCAGGTACAGCAAGCAAAGCATTTAAGGAGCTAGAAGAGCATGGTTTTATTCAAATGGCAGAAGAAGGCGATTGGCTAAATGGTAAAGCCAGAGAGTGGCGCTTAACCTGGCTAACCGCGAATGGAAGAGAACCAACCAATGACTGGAAAGACTGGAAAACAACAGATCCTACGTTCAGCCAGAGTAACGGTCTACACCCAAACCGTTCAGCCTCAATAACGGTCACCCCTAAAAGGCCAAAACCGCCGGCTAGAAATCAACAACTTAGGGCCATTTCTAATGCCTGACCGTTCAGCCAGAGCACCACCATTAGTTACCATGTGTTTCCATAAGGTCCCTCACAGTATTCAAAGGGTTGAAACAGCGGGCGGCCACAAACTATGCAAGGCTTCCTAATGATTTCGGTTAAAAAGAAAGGTGCGTTATGGGCGGTTTAGGTAGCGGTAACTGGTGCCGGTGGGATAAAAAAGCCACCCTGGATGGAGTAAAGCAGATTGATGTTCGCTACTTGCAAAGGAATAAGCTGCTAAAGCCTGGCGCCACTGGCAGCCTTCAATGGTCTAGCGGAGGGCAATCTAGAGGAAGCCTCCATTTCACCTACCAACAAGACTACCTACAGCTTAACTACCGCCATAAAGCAAACGGTGATGAGTGGAAGCCAGTAGAAGAGTTCGTTTGCTTTGATCGGACGCCCTGCAACTATGGCGGTGCCCGCCTCTGGTTTAAATGTCCACACTGTAGCCGTCGTGTGGCGTTACTGTATGGCTATGGGGCGCGCTTCCTTTGCCGTCACTGTTACAAACTCCCCTATTCATCTCAGCAAAAAAGCGGAATAGATCAGTTGATTAGCCAGAAACACAAACTAGGCGCTCGAACCTTTGAGAACTACGAGCATGGGTCGGGCTGGGGAAAGCAAAAAGGAATGCACTGGAAAACCTTTAACCGGCTTCGTGAGCGTTACTGGCAATATGAGATGGCTGTAGATAATGAGATTTCAAACTATTTAGAGCGAACAAAGGCACTCTTTAGGCTTGGCTAAACCTGACCATTATCAATGGGTCCTTCCCAGTGATTTGCCCTACGGGTGTTCAGCAGCGCAGCTTTTGCATAGTTACAGGCTTCCCCATACTTGCTTGCTCGGTTATCCCATAGGGGGAGGGGTGGGTCTAAAGTCGCTGACTCAATGCTGCAAGACCGCCTCCCTAGTTACATTTTTACACGGACAAAATTAAAAGTTAGCCTCTCATAGGGAGGGGCGGGTTAAAAGCCTACAACCTGAACACCGCAGACCGCCGCCTTAGGTCTTTGTACTCGCCCGCGAAATTGAAAAGTTTTTTGTGGGGCGAGCCCTGCCACTTCAGAAACTTTTTATTGCTGACAACGACCGCCTCTTTTCAACACCCCAATATAACCAATTTCTACGCATACCATTTTGCTTGTGCGTAGATTTTTCGTTTTTCTACGCATATGATTCGTATATGCGTAAATAAGGATCATTTTAACTTATAGCAATCAGGAATAAGCAATGACTTACTTAGTCCCCACCCTTCCCCTTGATGGCGAGAGCGACTTAGAAACCATCAGCGTTTTGAAACAATGTAATGCCGCGAGCCGAAAACTGGCTGAACTCAAAGGAGCCGCCCAAAGCATTCCAAATGAAAACATCCTGATCAGCACAATAACACTGCAAGAAGCGAAAGATAGTTCAGAGGTTGAGAGCATTGTCACAACCCATGACGAGCTATACAAAGCCAATCTGTTTGGAGATTACTTAACCAGCCCCGCCGCAAAGGAGGTTAGAGATTACTCTTATGCCCTAAGAACAGGCTTTGAAACTGTTCGCAAAGATCAAATTATTCGACTGGGAGATGTATTAAAAATTCAGCAAGAGCTGGAAAAGAATAATGCCGGTTTAAGGAAACTACCCGGCACTGATCTGCGCAACCAACAAACTGGCGAGGTCATTTATACTCCCCCGCAAGATTCTCAGGCCGTCGAAATACTCATTAATAACCTGATTGAGTACATCAATCTTGATGATTTATCAGATTTAGATCCGCTTATTAAAATGGCGATAATCCATCACCAGTTTGAAAGCATTCACCCCTTCTATGACGGGAATGGCAGAACCGGGCGTATTATCAATATACTTTACCTAGTTTCCAAGGGACTACTAGACCTGCCTGTTTTATATTTAAGCCGCTACATTATTTCCAACAAGGCGCTTTACTATAAAAACCTACAGGATGTTAGAGACACAGGAAACTGGGAACCCTGGCTACTCTTCATTCTAAAAGGCGTTGAAGAAACTTCTACGGACACCATCATCCTTATCGAGCAAATAAAAATATTGATGATGGCATACAAGCACCAAATTCGGTCAACCCTGCCTAAGATATACAGTCAGGACTTATTAAATAACCTGTTCAAGCTTCCCTACACAAAAATTGAGTTTGTTATGGAAGACCTCCAGTTATCGAGAACAACTGCCACAAAGTATCTAGACAAGCTGACGGACAATGGTTTACTTATAAAACAAAAGCTAGGAACAAATAACTACTACATCAACCCGCCTCTTTTTGACCTGTTAACCAATAACATTAAATAATCGACCCAGAACGAAGGGGCACTGCAACCATACGGGGGCACATCTGGGGGCATATTTAACAGCTCCAGAAGATTAACAGCTAACAAATCAATAGGTTACCACCCCTATTCGATTGACGCCGCCTCCACCAAATAACACTAACCCATTGTTTTTATTGAAGAATAAAGCAATGGGTTAGTTGTTTTGACGGATTAGGTACATAATCCGGTACAAAGTTAACTCTATTCTTTCGGCATTTTGTCTTCCATTCACACGGGATGACATGTGCTATCGACTGCAAATTGCAAAGCTACTGTGCATCCTGAAATAAAGGTTTGCACACAAATGCCTGCACATTCACCATACCTCTTCAAACGTAACGAACGTAGTTTCTATGTCCGTATAGCTGTCCCTGAAAGACTGCGCTTGATCTTCTGAATAGCCCCATGACTTTAGACCATTCCACTACCCATGCTGGCCGCGCCTTACTTTCGCTATAAACATATATTTATTTGCTATATAGTCGCCCTGTAGACGCCGGAAAGAATGCATTACTTATTCTATTACCTTCGATGAGGGTCAGATCTTCTCAGAAACTCATCCCATGAAATAGACATGAGACCGGCTGGACAGGGTTGCCTTTTTCTACAGTAGATCGTTCGTAATGAGTGTCGCTTGGCTAGGCTAGGCTAACAAGTGTCCTTATACTTGCCTTGTTTGCCTAACCTGTCTTGTGGTGGCAGGTAATGCATGGATGCACAGAGAGTTATTCGGTGCCTATCTTCAAAATAACTGCGAAAACTCCAGGGCGCCTGTAGGCCCAGTGTTTTCTTGAAAGTTATGACTTTCGGCTGGCTAAACGATTTATGAAGACCTGAAATCAGGACGTGTGCTTTTAGATTTCAGTTAAGTTAATCCACCAATAACAAGAAAATAACATAATATGAATAAATTATTGAAACCTGCTCGCGTTTTAATATTGACGGTGTTTGCTGTATTAACCGGGTGTGCTGTTACGCCTCAGAATTTCACTCCCACCGAAATCGATCACATCAACCAGCAAGACAGAGTAATGGCTTTCGCCCAGGTTGAGCCCCTAGGCGTCGGGGCTGTGATAACACTAGATGAAGCGATTGCTCGAGCACTGAAATACAATCTGGATCAGCGCGTGCGGTTACTTGAACAATCATTGGCAGCAGGTGAGTTGGAAGCTGGTAAATACGATATGCTGCCCAAGTTGATGGCTAACGCAGGCTACTCATGGCGCGATGAATATAGCTCTAGGTACACGGCCGATCCAGCTACACCGCGGGTGATAGATAAAACTCAGGTCCCGCATCTTTCGGTTGACCGCGAGCATAGTACAGCAGACCTTAGTCTTTCTTGGAATTTGTTGGATTTTGGCGCCAGCTACTATACCGCCAAACAGAACGCAGACAAATTGTTGATCGCCAACGAACGTCGACGCAAGGCGATGCATACGTTGATTCAGAACGTACGCACCGCGTACTGGCGCGCACTGGCTGCGGAAGCGTTGAGTGAACGTATTATTGATACGATCAAACAGGCGGAACGCGCCTTGGTCGAGTCAGGTGCGTTGGTTGCCGAACGGGTGCGGGCTCCGGATGAATCTTTACGTTACCAGCGCAATCTGCTTGAAAATCTGCGGCTGATGGAAAGTGTTGATCGTGAGCTCGCTAGCGCACGCATTGAACTGACCAAGTTAATTGGACTTCTGCCGGGCACCCGGATAAAACTGAAGGAGCCCCAGGCCGATGAGCAGCCACTCGATGTGGATATGGAGTTACTAGAAGCACGTGCGCTAATGCAAAATGCTGATCTGCGTGAGGAGTTCTTTAATGCCCGTATTGCCGCTCAGGATACGCGCAAAGCATTGCTGCGCATGTTGCCTGGTATCAGCTTTGATTATGGCACCTACTATGACGATGATCGCTATCTGGTTAACGAGCAATGGAACGAGGCTGGCTTACATATCAGTTTCAACCTGTTCAATCTTATTTCTGCACCTAGTCGTATGGACGCGGCAGAAAAAAATGAAGCTCTGGCTGCTGCGCGCCGCATGGCACTACAAATGTCGCTATTGACCCAGGTCCATCTTGCCAGTCATCAGTACGCTGACGCACTTCGTCAGTATAAACGTGCTGACCAGATCTTTAATGTTGATGCACAGCTAGAAAAGATCGTCCGTGGCAAATATCAGAGCAACATGATTGGCGAACAGAGCCGAATTTCGGCCAACGTTACCACTATTCTAAGTGAGTTGCGTCGTTACCAATCAATGTCAAAGGTTCAAGAAGCTATTGGCCGACTGCAGTCCAGTCTGGGTATGGAACCCAATATTGATAGTATCGACAACATCAGTCTGACGGACCTGCGCTCTATCGTGGGTGACTGGCTAGATCGTGGGCTTAATGCTGCAGCAGTGCCGGTTGATACCGGTAAAACTGAATGATCAGTGGTATTCGCCTAGGGGTACTCGCCGTTACGCTTATAGCACCGCAGTTAACGCTGGCGCAAAACGAGTTCTCTTTGGATCAGCAGGAGTTGCGTGCTCAGCTCAGTCCGGTGCGTCATGCTACGCTTGCAGCCGAATTGGGAGGCAAGATCAATCGAATTCATGTGAGGGAAGGGCAGCATGTCGTCGCCAATGATCTACTGGCTGAGTTCGATTGTGCGCTACAGGCGGCACAGCTGCAGAAAGCACGTGCTCAGCTAGCCGGTGCCCACAGTAACTATTCCGGCAATAAGCGCATGGCAGATTTGAATGCCATCGGCAGTGTCGAGCTGAACAATAGCAAGATTGAAGTGGATAAGGCCCGTGCTGACATCGCTTATCTGCAAGCAACCATCGCACGCTGCACCCTGCGTGCGCCTTATACCGGATCCATAGGTGAGCAATTAGCCCGCGAACAGGAATTTGTCCAGGCGGGACAACCGTTAGTCGAAATTATTGATGACAGCGCATTGCAGCTTGAATTTATCGTCCCCTCTCGTTGGCTTAGCTGGTTAAAGCCAGGCTACCGTTTTGAGGTAGATATCGCTGATACGGGGAAGGCTTACCCTGTAAGGCTTGCCTATACTGCAGCCAAGGTTGATCCGATGAGTCAATCGATTAAAGCAGTTGCCGTGGTAGACGGCGAGTTTGACGAACTGTTGCCAGGTATGAGTGGTCGACTAAAACTGACGCCGCCAGCGGCTAAACATAAATAAGAATCAATCTAAAAGGGTCGCTGTTGTATCAGGCGTCCCGAGGACCCCGTCTGATGGCTAATCATACAATCAAAGCAACGGATTCTGTTGCTCCGCAGCTTTGGCAGCTTGAGCAACGCCTTATGTTTGATGGTGCTGCGGTAGATACCACTGTTGAAGTTATCGCTGAGCTTTCCTCTGACCCTGTTACAGAAACTCCAACGGAGGGACTCTTTTCATTGGCTGTTGCTTACGGCCAGAGTCAGGTAGCAGGCGAACAAGCGCAGCAGCAGGTTAAAGAGTACCTTCAAGAGGCTTCTGTGGAAGAACTCTTTGACCTGTTTAATGGCGGCAAAGCTGAAATTGACATCCAGTGGTTGCAGTCGATGGAACAGCTCCGCCAGGCGGTACTGACGGACAAACTCAGCCTGACGGTTGAGCTCCTCGACAATGAAGCACTGTTGGATGCTCACGCTGCTTTCTCTGCTCAGGGGACTGATGGAAACCCTGTTATCTATCTCAATCAGGACTTCGCACAAAATGCCGACAGCGCAAGCCTGACTCGTGTGCTGATCGAAGAGTTTGGCCATGCTATCGATTATGTGGTCAACGGCGTTGACGATACCGCTGGCGATGAAGGAGAACGTTTCGTTGCTACAGTCATGAATGACGACCTGGCAACGATAAATTTGGACGATGATCAGGCGGTCATTGAAGTTGATGGTGAGTTAATCAATGTGGAGTTTGCTTCATATGATTTCATCAATGCATATGAGGTTACCAATACCGCGGACAAAGAGACTAACCTGCACGAGTTTGATTACTCTCAGGCTCTTGGGCAAGTCACTGTGAATGATGACACCAGTAGTCATTTGTTCAGTGGCAACGATGTTTCGGCTATCGGTATCATCATCGGGGGGGAAACGTTGTATGGCTGGATCAGCAGGCCTATCAAGGCTCAGGGTGAAGTCAGAGGATTCTACTTCTGGGCGGATAATGACTTTACTACATTAGCGACAGCTCAGGCCGACGGTAACCAGGACGGGGATTCTAACCCTGCAGACAACCGTGGTTTTGTTCTGGTAGTTGATCAAGCCTATTTTGATGGGCTGTCTTTTTTCGCGGGAACACTGAAGGATGTTGGCTCCTCATCTGACCGTGTGGACTCGTCGTTGAACAGTGTCTTATTGGCGGCCAATTCCGCGCCTGTAGCAAATCCTGATACTAATACCATCAGTGAAGGATCTGTATCGGCTACCGGTAATGTGTTGAATAACGATACCGATGCTGACGGCGATACACTCAGTGTCACGGAATTTGTGGTTAATGGACAATCCTATGCAGCAGGTGCTACAGCGAACCTGATTGATATGGGAACTCTGGTAATCAATACTGATGGCACGTACATCTTTGCACCGGATGCAAATTATACCGGTTCAATACCATCGGTAACCTATCTCATCTCCGATGGGGGGGGTGGTACTGCTGCTTCGACGCTAAACATCACAGTGACTCCTGAAAACGACCCTCCTGCAGGTGGAAAACTGGCGGACGGCAGTGACGATCCGGATTACGATTCTACCGATGCTCGCTACGAGATCATCACACCCGAAGACACGCCAATTGATGGCCAGGTCAAAGCCTACGACGTCGATGGTGACAGTCTGATCTACAGTAAGGCTACCGGCCCCAGTCACGGCAGCGTGACGGTAAACAGCGATGGTACTTACACTTATACACCGACCTTAGATTACGTCGGTAATGATACTTTCACTGTTACCGTTGCTGACGGTAATGGTGGCACCGACACGATTACCGTTTATATCACGGTCACCCCGGTTAATGACGGCCCTATGGCAACATCTGACAATGTTGATACCGGTGCTCAACTTGCTATTGAGGCGGGTGGCGATAGTAACGGTACGGCCGGACAGGCAGCGACGGGCAACGTGCTAGATAATGACGTAGGTGGTGAAACGGGTGATACCCTGACGGTGACTCAGGTAGGAACCGGTGTAGCAGATCAGAGTGTTGCAACCAGCACGACTTCTGCCGATGGTTCTGTCGTGATCGGACAGTACGGCACCCTGACTCTGGGCGCGGATGGGTCGTATGTTTATGTGGTTAATGATAACAATGCAGAGGTGCAGGCCCTTCGTGTTACAGGCCAGACCCTGACAGAGACCTTTACTTACAGAATCAGTGATGGCAGTGGTGGTGCAGCCAGCACGACGCTAACGGTTACTATCGATGGCAGGAACGACGCTCCCCTCGCCAGCGATGACTATGATATTGCCAAAGAAACGACAACCTCGCCGGTAGTGGCGGGTTTCGATGCCTCTGGCAACGTATTGACCAACGATACCGATGTGGATGGTAACGGTGAGACCAAAAGCATCACCGAGCTTACGGCAGAGGCTATAGCGGGAACAATAACAGATAATATTACATCTTCTGAGCTGACGTTTGTTGGTGAAAGTGGGTTTACCTCTGTCTCAGATGGAAAAACGTTATATATCAATGACAGTGGAGTGTATAGAGCAGTACACGACAGTGCCGGTAACTTAGTCACCGTCTCGGGTAGTCCTGTAGAGGATAGCAGCGTTGCAGGGACATATTCTGTAACATTGAGCGGGACCGCTGCGTATTACCTGGATGGCTCCAGTACGCAGGTTCCAATTAGTTCATTGGATGGTCTGACTGTTGGTTTTAAAGCGGACACAGCTGAGACAACAGGGACATCAAGTCTGAAGGCGGCAACGGTTAGTACCTCGGTGCAGATCGGTGGGTCTCTGGTTGACGTCAACACCCTTGTTTCCGGGAATATTGCGCAAGGAATGACGGTTAGTGGGACAGGAGTTCCTGCAGGCACTACAGTGACAAATATTACATATGATCCAACCAGTGGAGCCATTACAAGCTTTGAAACCAGCCAACTTATTACGACGACTTCCGGAACTACGCTAACTTTTTCTGCATCGGCAGGTACTGTAATTACCGGGCATTACGGTACGCTAACGCTGGGAAGTGACGGTAACTACACCTATACAGCTACCACTGATAACCCAGGCCTCAGTGAAGGCGAGTCGGCAACTGAGTCCTTCCAGTACACTATGAGTGACGCTGCGGGAGCCACAAGCGAAGCAACGCTCTATATCAACGTCCTCGGTACAGGTGGTACCGATCCTGTTGCGACCCCTGATACTAACTCGGTCACCGAAGATGCAAGCCTTCCCGCTACTGGGAATGTTCTGACTGATACCACCGCTGATACGACCGATACAGAAGGGGTTGTAATCCGCATTTCAAGCCTTTCTCAGGTGGACACGATTGTTGATGGTGCGGGTGATTTCGAAGTGACCGGCCTGTACGGTACGCTGAAAATCAAACCTGATGGTAGCTATGTATACACTCTCGATGATGCCAATTCCACGGTTAATGCGCTGCATGATAGTGAAATTCTGACAGATACTTTTCAGTATCAGGTTTTGGACCCTTCAGGAGGCTCCTATACCGGGATCGATTCATCCACACTGACGATAACCATTAACGGTAAGAATGACCTGCCTGTGGGGGGCAAGCTGCCGGACGGATCAGCTGACCCTGCCTTCGATATTACGGATAATCGTTATGAGATTATTACCCCTGAAGACACTCCGATCGACGGTCAGGTAAAGGCGCTCGATTCTGATGACGGTAGCCTTGTCTATAGCAAGGCTACCGATCCAACCAATGGCACGGTAACGGTGAATGCCGATGGTACTTATACTTACACCCCCGCCAATAACTATGTGGGCAATGATTCTTTTACGGTACAGGTCAGCGACGGCAATGGCGGCTTAGCAGCTATTACCGTTTTCGTGACGGTTACTCCTGTAGCAGATACGCCAGTGCTTGATCTTGATGGTAATGATTCATCGTCGGCCACCGGTGCGGATTATATAACAAGTTTCACCATTGGCGGTGGCACAACGATAGCGGTAGCCGATTCCGATAATTCCATTACCGATGTGGATGATACACATATTGAGACGGGGACTGTGGTACTAACTAACGCCAAACCAGGTGATGTACTGATTGTCAGCTCCCTGCCTAGTGGCATTACATCATCTATCGATACATCGGTCTCTGGTCAGATTACGGTTACGCTAAACGGTTCAGCAACGCTGGCGGACTACCAGTCCGCTCTGCAGGCGCTTAGCTTCTCGACCACTGGCAGTGATGTAGCTGATCGTACCGTTACGACAGCAGTAAATGATGGCGACAACAGTTCCAATGTCGCTATCACGACGATCACGGTTAATCCTGATAATCGGGCGTTGTCGGTAACCGGCGTCACGGTTAATGAAGCCTCTCCTTATGCGGTATTTACTGTTAGCGGTAACAATGGTCAGCGCCTGACGCTAAAGCTGGATTCAACCAGTTATATTGCCGTTTACGGTAACGCTTTATTGGGATTGGATACGGGCAACGCGGGGAGTAGCGTGCCACTACAGTACCTGAATGCCTCCAATGCCTGGGTTGACTACTCTCCAGATAGTAGCGTTACTATGAATGGTTCAACCCTACTGGTGAGAACTGCGATCAGGCAGGATTCAAACTTTGAAGGCGAAGAAAAATATACGTTGATCGCGACCAACGAAGCCGGTAACAGCGCTTCTGGTGAAGGTGGAATTACTGATGATGGTACGGGTGTGCTCTTCGATGGTGGTAATAAAACGCCGACACCTAATGACCCAACACAATCAGGGGATCCGACTTATGGAACCCTGCTGGATGACGACCGCCCCCTGACCGTCAACAGCATTGATGTCAACGAAGACTCTCCTTTTGGCGTTTTTACGGTCAGCGGTGAAGCTGGACAGCAGGTTCGCCTGACTCTGAGTGATGGCTCTGCTGGATCAGCGGATTACGGACCCAGTCTAGAATACTGGGATGGTATTCAATGGCAGAATTATACCGCCGGTAGCTATATTAGCATCCCGGCTGGAGATGGTACGCTTTTGGTTCGTACGCCAGTCATTGATGACAATAGCTTTGAAGGTGTTGAGTACTTCATGCTAACGGCCACTAATACCGGAGGTGCGGGATCTGTCGGTTATGGTTTTATTCATGACGATGGTACCGGTATTGTCTATAAGGATGACGGTACCGAAAACAGTGCTGTAACTAAGGATGATGATCGGATCCTGACCGTTGTCAGTGCTGGCACGGTCAATGAAGGCTCGCAATATGCGATGTTTACTGTGAGCGCTGAAGATGGCTATCTGGTCGACCTTGCACTGGGTAATACCAGTACAACCAGTGATATTGATGCCACAATTGATAACTTTACTTTTGAGTACTCTATTGACGGCGGCGTGAGTTGGGCGACTTATAGTTGGGATGGTAGTACTGGGCTGCGACCGACAGCACCCACAGACGGCAAGATCTATGTGCGTGTGGATATTAGCAGCGAAGCTGATGTTCCTTATGAAGGAGCCGAGACTTTTTCGCTGACGGCGAGCTATGATTCCAACAGCAGTAATACGGCAAATGATACGGCTACCATCATTGATGACGGTACGGGTAATAAATATACCGGCACCGTGACGGGTGGCACACCAGCCACTAACAGCACTAACTTGGATGATGATCAAATTGTTCTCTCGGTGACAGGCTTTGGCCCCGTCAACGAAGGATCGACCTATGCCATATTTAAGGTTGACGGTAAGGCTAGCGACAGCCTGGATTTGGCTATTAGTAATGGTACGGCAACGCTCGCCAGTGATGCGTTGATTGAGTTTTCTTATGATGGGATAAGCTGGACCAATTACAGTAATTTAAGCCAGCCTGTAGTACCGGGAAACGGCACGGTCTACGTTCGTACGTCTATTACCAGTGAAGCCGACGAGGTACTAGAGGGGGCGGAGACCTTCTCCCTAGTAGTAGGCAGTGTTAGCTCTCCATCAATCAGTGCCGCGGCTGAAACCAGCATTATTGATGATGGTACAGGGCTAAAGTATGGTCCCGATGTGGTTAGCGG
>Ga0209292_1000545_pt1 | contig 49399 bp, 45 predicted proteins | sample GOMGulsemesocosm_2_FD_184634 | JGI IMG/M metagenome (GOLD analysis project Ga0209292, IMG submission 184634) | Methane-oxidizing microbial communities from mesocosms in the Gulf of Mexico - GOM9C Gulf of Mexico (SPAdes) (version 2) | ecosystem: Environmental > Aquatic > Marine > Cold seeps... | reverse complement strand
CCCAAAGAGCTCCATTATCTACACTTTTACTACTTGGAAATGCGTAACCATTAAATATTGAAAAAACTTCTCCTAGTTTCTTCTGTCCCCAATCACCTGAAAACTCAGGAAATCTCAAATTAGGAACGTTACCTACTTTTAATTTTTTATTCGCCATCTTGACAATTCAATTTTCGTTAGTAAAAACATTAAGGATATAAAAAATTAAAAAACAAGTCCTAGTTCCTTGAAATATACATCAATTTCCTTGTCCAACTCAGCACGCTTGACTTCCAAAGATTTGATTTCCTGCATTACTGCATGTATATCGATTTCTTCTTCTGGTTCAAAAGTATCTACATAACGAGGAATATTTAAATTATAATCATTTTCAGCAACTTCTTTTAAAGAAGCTAAATGACTGTATTTTTCAATCACCGTTCTATTACGATAGGTTTCTACAATCTTAGTGATGTGATTGTCTCGCAACATATTTTGGTTCTTTACCTTTTCAAATTCTTTGCTGGCATCAATAAATAAAATATGGTCAGGATCTTCCTTACATTTTTTAAACACTAAAATACATGTCGGAATACTGGTTCCATAGAAAATGTTGGCAGGCAAACCAATTACTGCATCTAAGTAATTCTTTTGTTCAATAAGGTATTTACGAATATGTAATTCTGCTGCACCACGGAACAATACGCCGTGTGGCAATACAATAGCCATGGTACCGTTTTCCGCTAAATGATAAATCATATGTTGCACAAAAGCGAAATCTGCTTTACTAGATGGAGCCAACTTTCCATATTGACTGAAACGGTCATCGTTCAGAAATAGAGGATTAGCACTCCAATTGGCTGAAAAAGGAGGGTTTGCCACTATAGCTTCAAATGGCATGTCATTTAGGTGCTGCGGATGTTCTAAAGTATCCTCTTGCTTTATATTGAATTTCAGATAATGTACTCCGTGAAGGATCATATTCATTCGAGCAAGATTGTAGGTGGTGCGATTCATTTCTTGTCCATAAAAATTATTGACATCTTTTACCTCACGAGCAACACGCAATAATAACGATCCCGAGCCACAGGTTGGATCATATACCGATTTTAATCTATTCTTCCCTGTCGTAACAATTTTTGCAAGAATTTTGGAAACTTCTTGAGGTGTATAAAACTCTCCTGCCTTTTTACCGGCACCACTGGCAAACTGACCAATAAGATACTCATAGGCGTCACCTAATACATCTAGTTCAGAATTCTCCAACTTAAAATCTATTTCATCAAGATGTACTAGAACTTTCACTATTATTGCATTTCTTGCTTCTGCAGTTCGTCCTAAATTATTACTATTTAAGTCCATATCTGAAAAAAGATCTTCAAAATCTTCCTCACTTTGAGTTCCCATTGTACTCAACTGAATATTGGTCAGAATTTTTTGTAAATCTTCTAGAATGAAATTATTACTACCGCTGTTTCCTCTTTTTGCAATTTCACTAAAAAGTTCAGATGGTTTTAAAAAGTAGCCCAAATTTTCTAGAGCTTCGTCTCTAATAGCTTCAATATATTCTTGACCTATTTTTGTGTTTTCTTCAATATTCCTGAACTGAATGTTATCTTGTTCTAAAATTAAGTCAGCAAAAATTTCCATTTTTTCAGCCAAATACTTATAGAATATGAAACCTAGTATATAATCCCGGAACTCATCCGCATTCATCTTTCCTCGTAAAGTATTCGCTATATTCCAAAGCTGTTGCTCCAATATTTTTTTCTGTTCTTCTGACATTTGAAATAATCGTTATTAGATTAGGGATTAATTATCCTTAAGAGGGCACTAATATAATAAACTTTTGTACCGTATGGGTTATGTTTGTAACGAAAAACCAAATAGAATGTAATATAATTCTTTCTTGTTTGAATTTCTATACTATCAACTTAATACAGTTGCACCTTGAGGCACACATTTAATGTTAAAATTATTGAGATGACTATTTTTCATCCACAAAGCACATTTATTTTACCCACGCAAATCCTACCGCACATAAAAGAGCTTTGCCCGGATGCTCTAGGAAAGCATATTGAAAAAATCTCCCCACCAACACCCCCAAGGATATTTTTCAATACCCTTTCAGTGGCTTTCTAAGCTACCATACTTACACACTATATAAACACTAGTTGTTTAGAAATTCTGCCATATAGAGGCAAGCTTTACAATCACATTGACTAGTTCCCGAAAGGCATCTTCACTACTTCCCCCTTTGTTTTTTTTATCCAAGAGCCCGTATGCTGTTTTGTTCCATTTCAAGAGCGAAGGTATTTACGTGTTCTTAACGCAGGCACAAGGTCAAGCCTTCTGGTTTGCAAAAAAATCTCCACCTATTCAGGTCGTATTTTTTTGTCAAAACCTTGTGCCTTGCTAAACACAAACCTTTTTATGCTCCTGAAACGAAACAAAGCATACTCCGGCTCTTTAAACGAATAAAAAAAATGTCAGAAATGAAAAAAAATATTGGAAATGGTAATAGAGTGAAACGAAACAGCACCTCCTCTCATTACCAAATAAATAAATATCAAAAAAAAATCAATAATCCAAAAAAGTAAAAATTATGAACATCACAGGAAGACTGACAAGGGATGCGGAAGTACGCACAACCCCACAGGACAAACAAGTAGTAAACTTTTCAGTAGCGATAAACGACAGCTACCGTAACAAACAGGGAGAGCGCATAGAGCAAACTACCTTTTTCGACTGCTCCTATTGGAGAACCTCAAAAGTGGCTGATTTTCTTACCAAAGGTACATTGGTAGAACTATCAGGGAGAGTAAGCGCAAGGGCGTGGACAGGAAATGACGGAGAGGTTCGGGCAGGACTGAATTTCCATACCTCACAAATCAAATTGCACGGAGCTGGTAAGAAAATTGAAAACCCAAAGGCTAGCACAACGGCAATGAATGGCAAGCTAATACCACAGACAACAGGGGACGACCTCCCATTTTAACAACGAGTATGTAATCTTTTTTTTAAACTTTTTAAATCATTTTATTATGGCACACAACATCAATTTCAACGAGAAAACAGGACGTTATTCATTCTTTAGCGTACAACAAAAAGCATGGCACGGTTTGGGTCAAATCGTAGAACAGTACCCAACGAGCGAAGAAGCCATAAAACACGCAGGATTGGACTATGAAGTCGTTAAAAGTCCTCTTTACACCAAAGGTTCGGGCATTATTGAAACAACGAGCGGTATCGAAATTGGCGACAACGAACTGCACGTTCCCAACTACTTTGCTAATATCCGTAGTGATAACAATGCCGTATTGGGTGTGGTGGGCAAAGACTACCACATTGTACAGAATCGTGAAGCCTTCAATTTCTTTGATGCCATTGTAGGCGGTGGCGAAGGAATCCTGTACGAAACCGCAGGGGCATTGGGACAGGGCGAGCGCATATTTATCACAGCCAAACTGCCCGACTATATCCGTGTGGGCAATGGCGATGATGTAACCGAAAAATACATTTTTCTGACCACTTCGCATGATGGTAGTGGAAGTATCACAGCCGCATTTACACCCATTAGAATCGTATGCCAAAACACCCTTAATGCTTCGCTTCGCAATATGACCAATGTAGTGCGTATCAGACATACTTCGGGAGCAAAACAGCGCATCGAGAATGCCCACAAGATAATGGGATTGGCAAACACCCTAAGCACACAATTAGAAGGGATTTTCAATGAGTGGAGCACCGTAAGGGTTACAGACCGAGAAGTAAGAAAGCTTATCCAATTCGCACTTTGCCCAAACAAGGAAACATTGGATTTACTGAAAAAAGGTGCAGAGGATGAAGTTTCCACTGTGTTTAAAAATACCGTTGAAGATGCTTTTGCCTACGCTATGGTAAGCGATACCCAACAGATGGACACCACCAAAGGGACTTTGTTTGGGGCATATAATGCCGTGACAGGCTACTACCAAAATGTACGCAGTTACAAAGATGATGAAGCCAAATTGCAAAGCATTGTCATGGGGGGAACGGCGCAACTCAAATCACAGAAAGCATTTGAACTATGTACCGCCTTTGCAACAAACGGAGCGGAAATATTCAACCTTAATTAATCATCACAGGCAACCGCTTTTGCGGGTGGTTGCCTATTAAAAGTATAAAGACATGAAAGCAAAAACAATAGACGAAGCGAAAAGTCTGGCTAAAGACAAGAGCCTTGAAACGCAATACAAGGATGAGGTTATATACATCATTTATTGCAATAGAACCGAATATTTCCATATAGATACCAATAGCTTGATACGGCTTTGGGAAAGACTTATAGGCTACTATATAAATGGCATTTATACCGCTGAAAATCATGCTCATAACCCTATGCAAATAACAGATTTAAACGGTTGCCCCATTGAGGTAATAGACCTTAACCAAGCAATCCGTATAGCTAAAGGGTACACAAAATATAAACACGAGGATAAAAACTACTCCGAGTTGGACAAAAAACTACATGTCTATTGGAAAGATATGCACGAGAAACTAACAGCCCTAAAAGAACGATTAAATAACAATTAAATTTTTAAATGATGAACGCAAATTTTTTCAATCAGATTGCCCAATTGGATTTTACAGGCAATCTACAACTTACCCTAACAAAAGGAACAGAAAACAACTTGATTGTTGCTATAATACTTCAAAATGACACATGCGCAGACAAGGCAAAGAACCTAATACCACCGCTTAATCTAAGAGGAACAGCAGAAGAATTGGACGAGGGGTTTTTTCAGCAGATAACAACGCCCTTGCAGACCGCTTCGGGTTTAATGGTCAACATGGAAGCCTTTATGAAGCAATTGGAAGAAGCCAAAAAACAATCGGCAATGGAAAAAGAGAAAACCGATAAGGCTAAGAAAGAACAAGAAGCCAAAGACAAAAAGTTTAAAGATGGTATGGCAAAGGCAGACGAGTTAGAAAAAGAAGGCAAATTCCGTGAAGCGTGGATGAAAGTCCCCGAAATAGCAGACTATCCCGAAAAAGCGGACGAGATACGCAAACGCAAAAAAGAACTGTCCGACCAGTTTTCCTCCACAGGTCTATTCGCAACAGAACAGGAACAACCAATTTAATCTAAAAATCGAAAGTTATGTTATTAGCAACACAATTAGAACGGATATTCATCCTTAAGGATAAAGGACAGGACATCAAACTGACCGACCCCGAACCACGTTGGAGCGTGGAAGCCGTATTGAACTTTTACGCCAATACATACCCCATACTGACCACCGCCAAAGTATCTGCCCCTATTATCCGTGATGATAAAATAGAATACAACTTGGAGAGCGTCATGGGTACTAAAGGGTAACCAAAATTGTTAAAAAGATGAATTATGCAACGCAATATTATATCGGGAACTATCAGCCTACCCGAACAAAAAAGACAACGGCAATTGCACCAACAGTTGGGCGAGTTCTCCCGTTGGATGCAAAGACCCAAAGATGCAAACCAAGTGCAGAAGGACAAACAGAAATCCGTACCGATAGCCATGTTACCAATGGTTTTCTGAAAGCCACGTTTCTTCCCAAACTGAAAACAACACAATCCGTACAAGCTTGTCAGAAAACGCAGAGGGATTTTTACAAATCCCTTTCTAGGCTTGCCGAACATTACGGTATTGTGCCTATGCCCACGCAAGAGTACAGCTATCCCTACAATATGGCTTTGTCTATGTGGGATGCCCAAACCCAATTAAAACAAGGAAATGTCAATTGGGATAACATCCGTTTGGTACAGGACAGCAAGAAAACATACTTTACAAGTGAGGAGTGGTACAAAACAGGTTCAACCTTGTACTATATCCCCATTGTACCGCTCTTTCAAATGCTCCATGACCCTATGCGCAAAAAGACAGCCCAATTGCTTGTTTCGGTTTGCAGTTACCTGTACCATATTGCCGATATTCCCTATTACAGACAGGAAAACAGCTATTTGTATTGGATGTACGAAATGATGACCGATTGGGTGGAACAGGACGACCAGACGGAAGAAACAAAGGGCTATATACGTGAATTAAGCCATGCCGAATATTTGGGGGATGCTGTAGAACAGAAGCTATTTAACCCTATCAATTTACAGGTATTTGAGCAACGTTTAAACCGTTTTAAAAGCCGAGATACATTTGATAGGGCGTGTCAAAAAATGGCTAACGATGCTTTTTTTCTTTACACCCAATATCCAAACGAAAACATTTTTAGAAATGCCCAAAGACCCGACAAAGACCCCGAAAACGAAGAGAATGACTATGAAATCATTACAATGGATAAGTACATTTCCTTTATAGCAGACACCAAAGGTTGGCTCTACGAAAGCCTTTCCGATTGTATCAACAACGAGTTTAACGAGTATGGGGAGATTGAAGAACCAACCTTATGTAAACGCTTTGACGGAAGCAATATAACACAAGCGAGCCTTGATTTTGAGAACCAGCTGTTTGCACTTTTGGAGGCTATATGTAGTCTATTGTATGATTATAAAACCACAAGAAAATGAACAATGTAAAAGACATAACCGAAAATTTCACAGCGCTTTACCATCCAAAATCCGCATTGGTCTTCTATGAAGCAAGTGGAACACGTACTGATAGTTACGTGGAGCATTTTGACATGGACAAAAACGGCAATCCCATCAATGCCCATCCGTTGACCGTAAAGGAAGCCCATGTACTAGCAAAGGCACTTCTTAGCGATAATGAAAAGGACAAAGCCTTTTTAAAGCCAAAAGGAATTTTGCCAACCCATATACTGCACTTCAATCCAAGTGAAAACGGTTCAGTACTTTGGTACACCAAAGCACAAATGCGACAACTGTACTTTGTGGAAAATCTTGGCATCCCTAATGGAAAAGCACACCTACCGTCAATGGTTTGGTTTGCCAATAAAAGTAGTCTTTCTGTATTTGCCCTTACATCAAACCGAAGACCCATCGAGAATACCAAATTGTACTATGCTCCATTTTTCAATAGTTATGAAAGTGGCAATGTGTGCATGGGAACGGTAACCATTGACATCAAAAATTCCGCTTCAATAGAGGAATTTACCACCGCTTGGGAAAATTATTTTTTTAACAGCTATTTCAGTCATTTAATGGAGAACCACAACCCTGTAAAGGGAAATTGTGTAAGTCTTTGGAAAAAGCTGATACAAACAGGTGAAACCTTTCCAAAAGAAGTATTGAAAAAGAATAGTAGAACACTTAAAAACCTATTGCGATGAATACAGAGAAACTAAAAGTCCATTTTACGGACACTTATTTGATAAATCCGACCAATCCCATTACGGTAAACCTAATCGGTGCAGGTGGTACAGGCTCTAAAGTATTGACCGCTTTAATGGAAATGAACCACAGTTTAATAGCATTGGGACACGCAGGATTGCAAGTCCATCTTTGGGACGATGACATCATAACACAAGCCAATTTAGGAAGACAACGTTTTGCGCAGTCTGAGGTAGGATTGTACAAATCCGTAGCCCTCATCAACCGAGTTAACCGTTTTTCGGGTACAAATTGGAAAGCTGAAACCCTAAAGTTTGAAAAGGATAGTTTGGGAAGATTGCCCGAAAATGCACAGGCAACGATTTTCGTGACCTGCGTGGATAGTGTACAAGCACGATTTGGCGTTGCCGACATACTCAAAGAAACAAACAATCATAGACACCACAGGGATGAGCCAAAGTATTGGTTGGATTTTGGGAACAGCCAACATACAGGGCAAGTGCTACTATCTACCATTGGAAGTATTCGCCAACCCAATTCTGAAAAATACGAAACGGTGGCAAGCTTGCCAATGGTTACCGAAGAATTTGGGGAACTGTTAAAACAGTCCGAAACACAGGACGATACGCCAAGTTGCAGTCTAGCCGAAGCTTTGGAGAAACAGGATTTGTTTATCAATTCCTCACTGACCCAAATGGGATGTTCTTTATTATGGGGCTTGTTTCGCTATGGTATGACACCATACAGAGGTTTTTTCCACAATTTGAAAGATTTCCGAACCCATCCCATAAAAGTTGCCTGATAGTCAAAATCGGGCGGCAAAAATGCAATTCCTTCCGATGGTCGGAAACGCATTTTTGCATCAAATCGGTGCAACCCCTTTGGCAAAATCTGACATCCAAACACCATTCCTTCCTCCACATTTTACCAAACAGGTTGCGACATTTTTGTGCAAGATATTCATTATCTCATTTTGAGTTTTAGCGGACTTCTTTTCTTTCCATACAAGCGACCAAAGAAAAGAAGCAAAAGAACGCCGCCCGATTTTATGTCAAATCATTAGGCAATCCAAGGACAAATAATGCCTTTTATTGTCATCTTACCCATTGTCTTGTCTCCCTCTATTATTTTGGAGAGTCAATATAAAATAGACGATGGACAAGAGAGAGTTAAAAGAGATACCTATTGAAGAAGCTATGGCTTATTTTAAGGAAGAAGGGATGGACTTGGAGAGAGAAGAGGTTGAGCAAATCATGGCTTTTTTATATAGTCTTACAATGATTGTTATACAAGAATACTTTGATATTGAGTAGTTTATTTCGTATCTTAGCTTCTTTCCACAAAATATTCCACCCTATGTTTTAAAAGTATTTAACTATGAAGATTGCCGATTTATATATACGAGTTTCTACCGATGAACAAGCTGATAAAGGCTATTCCCAAAGAGATCAGGAAGAAAGATTAAGACGTTTTTGTTTGACCAACAACATTATAATAGGGCAAACCATCTTTGAAGACCACTCAGCTAAATCTTTTAATCGACCAGCATGGATACGATTAATGAATGACCTTAAGAAAAGAGGTTCAAAAACCAATCTTGTTCTCTTTACCAAATGGGACCGTTTTAGCCGTAATGCTGGTGATGCCTATCAGATGATAAGTACACTCACTAAACTAGGCATAGAACCACAAGCAGTGGAACAACCTTTGGATTTATCTATACCTGAAAATAAAATGATGCTTGCGATATATTTAGCCGCTCCTGAAGTAGAAAACGACCGTAGGGCTCTTAATGTATTTTATGGGATGCGCCGGGCTAGAAAGGAAGGACGGATAATGGGGATAGCTCCATATGGGTACATAAATAGAAGCAAAGAAGACGGAAAAAAATATGTGGCAGTCAAAGAACCTGAAGCTACTAATATTAAATGGGCTTTTCATGAAATCGCAAAAGGTGTGCTTGCAGCTGACCAAATACGACAACAGATGAACAAGAACGCTACCAAAAAACTGAGTAAAAGTGCCTTTCATGTGGCCATCCGAAATCCGGTATATTGTGGAAAAATCTTCATTGAAAAGCATAAAGACGAACAAGCATATTTTGTTCAGGGTGTACATGAAGCAATAATAACGGAGGAATTGTTTAGCAAAGTACAACATGCCCTTGATGGAAATAGAAGAATGGAGCGTCCAAATACCAAGGTCTTATCTGATGTTAATTTACCTCTAAGAGGGTTTTTGACCTGTCCTAAATGTGGACGTAATTTAACAGGGAGCGCCTCCAAAGGAAGAACAAATTATTATTACTATTACCATTGTATCCCCTCTTGTGGTTTCCGTCAAAAAGCTGATGTTGCCAATGAAATTTTTGAAGAAGGATTAAAACTATTAGATATTAATTCAACCATGAAAAAGTATCTTAAAAAAATATTTTTAGATAATTATAAGGCTTTTATAAAGAACCCTATTGATCAAAGGAAACATATTTCAGATGAGATTGACGGGTTAAATGCTAAACTGTCCATTGCAAGAAATAAATTGCTTTCTGAAATTATTGATGATGATGATTACATTGAAATCAAAAAAACAACTAAGGAACAGATTGAAAAATTAGAAGAACAACTCAATAAAGATCATTCTCCCGACAAAATTGTTGATATTAACAGATTAGTTGAAAAAGCACTTCAAAGTATTACAAACCTAGGCAGGCTCTACCAAGAGGGTGGAATCCAGACAAAAAGAAGCATTATTGGTTCGATATTCCCTGAAAAATTAGAGTTTGACGGAAAAAGTTATCGAACCACTCGGATGAATATTGTAATGGATCGTATCTTTCAGATAAACAATGAGTTATATAAAAATAAAAACAGGAAAAGCAATCATTTTAATCACTTTTCCTGTCTAGTACTCAAGGCGGGACTTGAACCCGCACGGGCATTACTACCCACTGGATTTTAAGTCCAGCGTGTCTACCAATTCCACCACTCGAGCATTATATTTGGTAGTTGAGCGAAAAACGGGGTTCGAACCCGCGACCTCGACCTTGGCAAGGTCGCGCTCTACCAACTGAGCTATTTTCGCGTTTTTTACAAACTCAGAAAAGAACTTGATTAGTTTGAACTTAATCGCGCTCTAGATGAGCCTATTTTCACATTATCTTTTCATGAACATCGCCATACTTGTTCCGTATTGCGGTTGCAAATGTACACTATAAATTTAATTTTGCAAACCTTTTTTAATAAAAAATTTTAAAAATTAAATAACCTATTGATAGTGATTTCTTTACAAATAAAACTATTTTGAAATCATGCGCTTAATTTCATTCAATTTCATTAAAGCCTCAACAGGAGTAAGCGTATTGATATCAATATTTAAAATTTGTTCCTTAATTTCTTCTAATAAGGGATCATCTAAATTAAAAAAACTAAGTTGCAATTCATCATTTGCACCTTTAACATTGATTAATTCATCTGACGAGTGATTCTTCTCTAATTTTTTTAATAATTTTTGTGCCTTTTGAATCACAATTTGAGGCATTCCAGCCATTTTTGCTACATGAATACCAAAACTATGTGCACTTCCTCCTTTGACTAATTTACGAATGAATAAAACCGTATCCTTTAACTCTTTCACGGAAACATTATAATTTTGAACGCGTTCAAAAGTAACTTCCATTTCATTTAACTCGTGATAATGGGTAGCAAATAATGTTTTTGGCTTATTAGGATGTTCATGTAAATACTCGGCAATAGCCCATGCTATTGAAATTCCATCATAGGTAGAAGTTCCTCTTCCTATTTCATCTAACAAAACCAAACTTCTTTCTGAAATATTATTCAAAATAGAAGCCGTTTCATTCATTTCAACCATAAAAGTAGATTCTCCCATTGAAATATTATCACTTGCTCCTACTCTAGTAAAAATTTTATCTACAATACCCATTCTAACAGCTTCTGCAGGAACAAAACTTCCCATTTGAGCTAACAATACAATCAAAGCCGTTTGTCTTAAAATAGCAGACTTACCCGACATATTTGGCCCAGTAATCATAATAATTTGTTGGGTTTCCCTATCTAAAAACACATTATTGGAAATATAAGGAACCCCAACTGGCAATTGTTTCTCAATTACAGGGTGGCGACCTTCTGTAATGTCTAAATCATAACTATCATCAATTAAAGGTTGCACGTACTTTTGCTCAATAGCCAACTGAGTAAATGAATTTAAACAATCTAATTGTGCAATTAAATTGGCATTCAATTGAACGGGCTTTATATAGGTTGCCATCCAAGTAATCAATTGATCAAATAATTGATTTTCTAAAACTTGAATTTTTTCCTCAGCTCCTAAAATTTTAGCTTCGTATTCTTTTAATTCTTCTGTTATATATCTTTCGGCGCTAACTAAGGTTTGCTTTCTAATCCAATCTTCTGGTACTTTGTCCTTGTGCGTATTTCTTACTTCAATATAATATCCAAAAACATTATTAAAAGAAACTTTTAAGGATGTAATGCCTGTTTTTTCACTTTCTCGAAGTTCTAAATCTTCTAAAAATCCTTTTCCTTTAGATGAAATTGCACGCAAATCATCCAATTCATCATTGACACCTGTAGCAATTGCATTCCCTTTACTAATAGCAACCGGAGCTTCTTGATTTAACGTTGTTTTAATTTTTTCTCGAAGCAATTCGCAAGCATGTAAACTATCTCCAATTCCTTTTAATGAATCATTGTTAGATGACAATGCTAATTCTTTTATAGGTATTATGGCTTCTAATGAGTCTTTAAGATAAATAACTTCTCTTGGAGAAATTTTTCCAGTTGCTACTTTGGAAATTAAACGCTCTAAATCAGAAATTTGCTTAATTTGAGTTTGAATTTTTCGTAAAACTTCTTGATTTTCTTTAAAATAAGCCACAACTTCATGACGACTTTTAATTCGAGTTGCCTCCTTTAAAGGTAAAGCCAACCAACGCTTCAACAAACGAGAACCCATTGGAGAAAGAGTTTTATCAATCACATCTAAAAGCGTAACAGCATTAGGGTTTGTTGAATGATATAACTCTAAATTTCGAATTGTAAATCTATCCATCCAAACATAGGCATCTTCAGCAATACGTTGAATAGCTGTTATATGCTGAATTTTATTGTGTTGCGTTTCCGATAAATAATATAAAATAGCTCCTGAAGCAATAATTCCTTCTGCTAACTCTTCGATTCCAAAACCTTTTAATGAATTTGTTTCAAAATGATTAGTTAAGCTTTCAAAAGCATAGTCTTGTTTAAAAATCCAATCTTCTAAAAAGAATGTATGATAATCTTCGCCAAAAACTTCTTTAAACTTTAATTTAAATTGTTTTGGTATTAAAATCTCACTTGGACCAAAATTTTGCAACAATTTATCAATGTATTCTTCATTTCCTTGTGCGGTTAAAAATTCGCCAGTAGAGACATCTAAAAAGGAAACTCCTATATTGATTTTTCCAAAATGTAGAGCTGCTAAAAAGTTATTTGATTTAGATTGCAATACCTCATCATTCATAGAAACTCCAGGCGTAATTAATTCGGTTACCCCTCGTTTTACAATGGTCTTAGTCATTTTTGGATCTTCTAATTGATCACAAATGGCAACTCGAAGTCCCGCTTTTACTAATTTTGGTAAATAAGTATTTATAGAATGGTGTGGAAAACCAGCCAAAGCTGTTTCCGTTTCAGAACCTGCTCCTCTTTTAGTCAGTGTAATTCCTAAAATAGCAGCTGCACGAACGGCATCTTCTCCAAATGTTTCATAAAAATCTCCAACTCTAAACAACAGACAAGCATCAGGATATTTTGCTTTTATACCGTTGTATTGCTTCATCAAAGGAGTTTCTTTAACTTCTTTCGATTTGGATTCTTTTGCTGTTTTCTTAGCCACAATTAATCATTTTAGGTAATGCTTGCGAAGTTACAAATTTCAAGGACAAGTACAAGTTCAAGGTTAATTACTATTCAATATTCAACAAGAATTTTAAAAAGCAATTCTTATGCTTTGAAACTTGAAACCAATAAAATATCTTTGCCAGATGAGAAAGTTAGCCAATTCCGAATTAGAAAGAAAAAATACTGAAGAATTTAAAAAAGCAGAAAAAACACCGCTTACTATTATTTTAGATGATATTAGAAGTTTGCACAATATTGGTTCTGTTTTTAGAACTAGTGATGCTTTTTTAATTGAAAAAATATATTTGTGTGGCATAACAGCAGTTCCTCCAAACAAGGAAATTCACAAAACAGCATTGGGTGCAACCGAAACCGTTACTTGGGAATATGCAAAAGACGTTTTAGAAGTCATTAAAAAATTAAAAATTGAAGAAACAATTGTTTATGCCATTGAACAAGTAGAAAATTCAATTATGCTAAATGATTTCCAACCTAAACAAGATAAGAAATATGCTTTAATTTTTGGAAACGAAGTAAAAGGTGTACAACAAGAGGCAATTAACTTGAGCGATGGTGTGATTGAAATACCTCAACTAGGCAGTAAACATTCACTAAATATCTCAGTTAGCGCAGGAATTGTAATTTGGGATTTGTTTCAGAAATTAAACTAAATATTCTGAAAATAAGTTATTTTTACAAAATGAGAAACACTATTTTCTGTTTTCTATTTTTACTATTTAGTATTGTTTCTATCTCACAAAACGTAGCTCCCGTATTGATGGCAACGGGTAATCAGGCGTATTGTCCTCAAACATCTTTACCCATAGTTACAAGCATGTCAATTACAGACCCAGATGATGTAGGCATTGATGCAATATACATACAAATTTCTGCCGGTTATATCCTAGGTGATGATGTTTTGAGTCTTTCTGGAACTAATCCTAACATAAATTCTAGTTGGAATGCTATTGAAGGAAAACTAACCTTAACTGGCATTTCTAGCCAACCTACCTATGTTGAATTAATCAATGCTATTGAAAATGTTGTTTTTACTAATAGTAATCCAAATGCTAGTGGCCAAAGAACTTTTTCTATAACCGTTGGACAAGCAAACTACCTAGCTTCAACTGGGCACTATTATCAATACATTCCTAATATAGGTATTTCTTGGACTAATGCAAAAATAGCAGCAGATAACTCAACATATTATGGTTTACAAGGATATTTAGCTACTATAACTTCTTTCGACGAAGTTCAAATAACAAGTATTCAGGCTTCAGGAGCAGGATGGATTGGCGGTTCAGATGCAGAACAAGAAGGTGTTTGGAAATGGATAACTGGACCAGAAAGCGGAACCATCTTTTGGAATGGAGTAGCCAATGGCTCAACTCCTAATTTTGCTTATTGGAATACAGGTGAGCCTAACAATATAAATGGTGGTGAAAATTACGCTCATGTTACTGCTCCTGGAGTTGGTATTCCAGGTTCGTGGAATGATTTATCCAACACAGGTGAACCAAGTGGTTCTTATCAACCTAAAGGCTATATTGTGGAATATGGTGGATTTCCAAATGACCCTATTTTACAAATTTCAACAACAAGTTCCATTTATATTCCAAACATAACTACTTTTACAGACAACTTTAATTGTGGTTCTGGTAGCTTAACTTTATTAGCCAATTCCGTTTCAGGAAATGTAAATTGGTACACAGATGCTACAGGTGGAGTACCAATATTTACAGGAAATACATACAACACTCCAAACTTAAACACAACTACGACATATTATATTGAAGACGCGGCATCCGTTTGCACACCCTCTAACAGAACAGCTATTGTTGCAACCATCACACCTATCCCAACAATTAATCCATTAACACCCATTTCTATTTGTGAAGGAACGACAGCAACATTGAATGCAAGTTCTGACTTTGGAACTATTAGTTGGTATAATTCCCCATCAAGCACTTCTGCTTTATTTATTGGCAATTCTTACCAAACACCTATATTAAATCAAACTACAACTTATTATATTCAGGCCACTTTTAACAATTGCACTTCCGCTAGAATTCCATATACGGTTCAAGTAAATCAAATTCCTAATGTAACAGATGAAGATAAAGTTCTGTGTGAAAACACTTCCATTCAATTACATGCTGGTATTTCAAATGCAACTTACCTTTGGTCAAGTGGAGAAACAACAGAAACAATTAATGTAACCACAGCTGGAAATTATAATGTTACAATTACAAATTCTTCTAATTGCAATGCTATAAAAAACTTTACTATCACATTAATAGCTGTACCCGTTATTGAAACTGTTGTTGTTACTTTAGATAGTGTTACTATTTTAACTTCAAATTCAGGTAATTTTGAATACTCCATTGATGGTATTAATTATTACAACTCCAATGTTTTTTCATTAAGTACGGGCGGTTTATTTAATGCATATGTTAGAGAAAAAAACAATTGCGGATTTGACATTGAGCCTTTTATTTTTATTTCTGCACCAAAATATTTCACCCCAAATAATGATGGAAGCAATGATTATTGGAAAATAAAGGGAATTGAAAATTTTTCTAATGCACACACTTATATTTTTGACCGATTTGGCAAATTACTTTTTGATATCAATTCCAATTCATCAAATATAGGCTGGGACGGAACATTAAATGGAGTACAACTTCCTGCAACAGATTATTGGTATGTAATTAAAATTGAAGCAACTAATCAGACTATTAAAGGGCATTTTTCGCTACTTCGATAACCTTTCAACAAAGATTAACGCTTCTTTATAGCGGTATTTATTTCATTCAATAAATAAACATAATCGTTTTGCTTTTTTATAAAATCTAAATCAGAAATATCCACAACCAATACATTCAAATCTGTTTGACTTTTGATGTAATCTAAATATCCTCTATTAATTTTATCTAAATACTCCGCAGGAATCTCTTGCTCGTAATTTCTGCCTCTTTTTTTAATATTAGCTAATAATCTTGTTGTATTTTGGTATAAATACACATATAAATCAGGTTTAGGCATTTCTTTATAGATAATATCAAACATGGTTTTATACAACCTAAACTCATCTTCTTGCAAAGTAACCTTAGCAAAAATAAGTGATTTAAAAATATGATAATCTGCTACAATAAAATCTTTAAACAAATCAAATTGAGCTAAATCATCTGTCAATTGTTGGTACCTGTCTGCTAAAAACGACATTTCTAATGGAAAAGCATATCTCCCTTGATCTTTATAAAACTTAGGTAAAAAAGGATTATCGGCAAATCGCTCTAAAACTAACTTGGCATTACAATCTTCAGAAATTTTAGTTGCCAAAGTAGTTTTTCCAGCGCCTATATTTCCTTCAATTGCTATATAATTAAATTGTTGTAAATCTAAATGCTCAATTGGTGAAGCTAATTTAGAAACCACTTTACACTCACTTTCATCTTCACAATTTTGAATGAGTTCTGCAATTGATTTTTTTAGTATTGGATGTATCCAATCCCATTTTAGGTCATTCATAGGCAACAAAACAAATTTTCTGTTTTGCATAAGCTTGTGAGGAACTTCTAAATTCTCCGTTTCAATAACATTTTCATTAATCGCAATAATATCAATATCTATAATTCTGGCTTGATATCCTTCTTGTTTGTTTCGAACTCTTCCTAATTGTTTTTCAATCTTTAATAATTGCGAAAGGATTTTTTGTGCAGATTTTGTGGTATGAATTAAAATAGCACAATTATAAAAAGGTTCGCTCTCAAAACCCCAAGCAGGCGTTTCATAAAGATTAGAAACTTTTACAACGGTTGCAATTTCATTATGTATTAATGCAATGCAAGATTGAATGATTTCCAACCTATTACCTATATTACTTCCTAGTGATAAAACTACTTGATTTTGCGACTTCATATATTGGCAAAATAACGAACTATTTTAGACTTCTAATTTACGATTTATTATTTTTTATGAACATGTAACTTTTTTATAAAAAAGCCTACTTATAGGGACACAAAATTAATACTACATAAATGAAATTTTTAAGCAACGTATTATCAACAATTGTTGGTTTATTTTTATTCTGTTTCATATTCTTTTTCTTCATTTTAATTATCGGAGCAATAGCAGGAAGTGATGATGAAAAAAAAGAAGCAAAGAAAAATTCTGTTATTGAATTAGATTTATCTGAAATAAGATTAGACTATAATGGAAAATTTGAAGCTAATCCTTTTCAAGCTTTATTTGAAAAAAATAAAAAAGCCAGTGTAATCGAAGTTATTGATGCCATTGAAGCAGCAAAAGCAGATGACAATATAAAAGGAATTTCTATCTTAAAAAACAATTCCATGTTAGGTTTAGCTCAAAGCAAAGCCATTCGAAGCAAATTACAAGAATTTAAAAAATCAGGCAAGTTTGTTTATGCCTATTCTGATGTTTTAAGCCAAAAAGATTACTATTTAAATTCGGTTGCAGATCAAATTTATTTGAATCCTGTAGGAGAGCTAGATTTTAAAGGATTAGCTTCAGAAGTAATTTACATGAAAGATTTACAAGAAAAATCAGGTGTAAAGTTTGAAGTAATTCGCCATGGAAAATACAAAAGTGCTGTCGAACCTTTCTTAGCACAAGAAATGAGTCCAGAAAACAGAGAACAAATTTCGGTTCTTTTACAATCAATATGGAGTACTGTTGTTAGTGATATCTCAGAAAGTAGAAACGTAGATGTTGCTACTTTAAATAAAATTGCAGATTCATTAGGCGCAAGAACTCCAAAATTAGCTTTAGAAACTAAATTGATTGACAAAATAGCTTATGAAGATGAATACCACAATTTAATCAGAGAAAAACTTGAAGTTAAAAAAGACGAAGATTACAATTCTATTTCAATCTCTGATTATGCAAGTACAGCTGATTCTCCATTAACAAATTTCACATCTAATAATACCATTGCTATAATTTATGCACAAGGAGAAATACAAGGAGGTGAAGGAAGTGTAGACATAATTGGTGAAGGTTCCATAAAACGTTCTCTTCAAGAGGCTAGAAAAAATAAAGATGTAAAAGCTATTGTTCTTAGAGTAGATAGTCCAGGAGGAAGTGCATTAACCTCTGAATTAATTTGGAGAGAAATTGAATTAACTAAAAAAATAAAACCTGTTGTTGTTTCCATGGGAAATGTAGCCGCTTCTGGTGGTTATTATATTTCTTGTAATGCCAATACTATTTTTGCTGAACCCAATACCATTACAGGTTCAATTGGTGTATTTGGGATGCTCCCTAACCTAAATCAATTAGGTAAAAATATTGGAATCAATGCAGAACAAGTACAAACAAATGCAAATGCAAGTGGTTATAGTGTTTTTGAACCTTTAGACGACAAATACAAAGCCGTAGTATTAGAAAGTATTGAAGATGTTTATGGTACTTTTTTACAACGTGTTGCTGATGGAAGAAAAATGACAACAACTCAAGTTGATGCTATTGCACAAGGAAGAATTTGGACAGGAACTGATGCTTTAAAAAACGGATTAGTTGACAAATTAGGTGGTTTAGATGATGCCATTAAACATGCAGCAACATTAGCAAAAATAAAAGATTTTAGAACCGAGAATTATCCTGAATACGAAACTAATTTTGAAGATTTATTAGCGAACATGTCTGGAATTTCCATCTTTAAAACCAAAGAAGATTTATTGAAAGAGCAAATAGGAATTGAAGGATTTATGCTTTTAGAAAAAATAAAAAGAGTTCAAAGCCTAAAAGGAGTTCAAGCCATGATGCCATTTGAATTAGATATAAAATAAATTCCTAGTTTTCAAATATGAAGTGCTAATTTAAAATTAAACTTTATAACAAATTGTTAATTATGTGTAATAATTACACATAAAATTTTGCTAAGTAAAAAAGTAACATCGCTTTTTTAAACCTGTTCACAACAAAACCACTAAAATAAAAAGTAGTGGTTTTTTTATACAATAAATTTGCTTAAGTATATTTGCTATAAATTAAAGCAAGATATGAATGCAAAAGACAAACTTTTAGCTCAAAAAATCTATTTCACACTCGGAGGCCTATTTATTTCTTCATTAGTTGTTTCAAATTTAATTTTTCAAAAATTTTTCTATTGGTATCCTTTTGGAGATGTTACAATTTTTGGAGCTAAACTATTTGAAGTCTCTGTGGGTATAATTCCTTACCCAATTACATTTTTAGTCACTGATATTATTTCTGAAATTTATGGAAAAAAGAAAGCTAATCAAGTTGTTACAACAGGAATTTTTGCTTCTATTTTCTCTTTACTCATCATTTACATTTCAAATAGTGTTCCTGCTATTGAAACATCACCTGTAGACAATGCTTTATTTTCAAAAGTATTTGGTCAGACTGCTTTAGCTGTTTTGGCTTCCATGATTGCTTATTTATTTGCGCAGTATATAGACATTCAAGTATATCATTTTTGGAAAAAACTAACCAATGGGAAAATGCTTTGGTTACGCAATAATTGTTCAACAATGACCTCACAAGCCATTGACACTTTCACTGTGTTACTCTTACTTTGTTCTTTTAATATACTTCCTTGGAAAATATTTGGAGCCCTTTTTATTAGTGGTTTTGCTTTCAAAGTATTTATAGCACTTTTAGATACTCCATTTATGTATCTAGCTGTTTATTATTTTAGAAAAAAATTCAAGTTGAACCGGAACGAAGAGTTACTCATCGACTAATTTAAGTTTTTTCCTAAAATTATCAAAATCTTAATACTTTATATTTCAATTTGGTATTACTTTTGTTTAGATTAAAATCTAAATAATGTTCGTTTAAATCAAACTATTATGCTAAAGAAAATTTTAAAAATCACAGGAATAACTTTGCTAGTCCTAATTATTGGATTAATAGCAACACCATTTATCTTTAAAGATAAAATTAAAGAAATGATAGCAAAAACACTAAATGAAAGTGTAGATGCAAAAGTAGCATTTGAAGATGTTGATTTAAGTCTACTTAAAAGTTTTCCACTTGCTAATGTGACTATTGACAAACTTAGCATTATCAATAAAGCTCCTTTTGAAGGAGACACCCTTTTTTATAGTGGTGAAACAAATTTAAAAATGAGCATTAAAGAATTATTCAAAAGTGCTACAGAAACCATGAATTTAGAAAGTATTTCCACTAAAAACGGAATTGTAAATATCATTTTTAACAAAGATGGCTTAGGCAATTATGATATTGCTTTAAAAGATGATAAACCTACTGATGAAAGTGATAGTAAACCATTTGCTTTAAACATCCAAAATTACAAAGTAGAAAATTTACGCTTTACTTATTTAGACCAAGCATCAGACATGAAAATGGTTTTAGACAGCATTAATCATTCTGGAAAAGGAAATTTTGCCGAACAAAAATTAGATTTAGACACAAAGACTACTGCTAAACTTTCCTTTGAAATGGAAAAAACTAATTACATGAAAAATGTAGGCATAACACTAGATGCAGTACTAGGAATTGACTTAGACAAAATGAAATTTGAATTTAAAGACAATAAAGCTTTAATCAATCAATTGCCATTAGAATTTGACGGTTATTTACAAATGGTAGATGCGGGTCAAGATTATGATTTAAAATTCAAAACACCTACTTCCTCTTTTAAAAACTTTTTAGGATTAGTTCCTGAAGCCTATTCTGGTGATATAAACAAAGTAGAAACCTCTGGAGATTTTACTATAAATGGTGTGGTAAAAGGTAGCTTAACAGAAACAACTATACCCAAATTTAATGTAGAAATTACTTCAAACAATGCCATGTTTAAGTATCCTGATTTACCAAAATCAGTTAAAAACATTGTAATAGATACACATATTGTTAATGAAACAGGCTTAATGAATGACACCTATGTTAACTTAGACAAATTATCATTTGCAATCGATCAAGATGTATTTAATGTAAAAGCAAATGTTAGAAATTTTGAAAATGCTTTAGTCAATGCTGAATTAAAAGGAATAATCAATTTAGGCAATCTAACAAAAGCGTATCCTGTACAATTAGATATGCCATTATCAGGAATCTTAAAAGCTGATGTTGCTACAAAATTTGACATGAAATCGGTTGAAACATCACAATACCAAAACATACAAAATTCAGGAAGCATGTCTATAACTGGATTTAATTATGAAGGGCCTGAATTAGCAAAACCTTTCAAAATCAACAAAGCTGCCATTGTTTTCAATACAAGTAAAATTCAATTGAACGAATTTGATGCAAAAACAGGGAGTTCAGATTTGAATGTAACTGGAGCTTTGGACAATTTTTATGGATTCCTATTTAAAAACCAAGTATTGAAAGGTAATTTTAATATGTCTTCTAATAAATTGTTAGTTTCTGATTTTATGGAACCAACTACAACCACTACAACTGAAGGAAAGAAAGCTACTGAAGCTGTAAAAATTCCTGCTTTCTTAGATTGTAGCATTACTGCAAAAGCTAACTCCGTAGTCTATGACAACTTAACCCTTAAAGAAGTTTCAGGAAATCTAGTTATCAGAGATGAAGCTATAGCTTTAAACAATTTAAAGATGGGTGTTTTTGGAGGAAGTATTGGCTTAACTGGAAATGTTTCTACAAAAGGGAATACACCTACTTTTAAAATGGATTTAGGATTAAACCAAGTTAATATTGCGGAATCATTTACACAATTAGACATGTTAAAATCAATTGCTCCAATTGCTGGTGTAATTAATGGTAAATTAAATTCAACCATTAACTTATCTGGAAATTTAACAAACGACATGACCCCTGATTTAAAAACACTTTCAGGAGATTTATTAGGGCAATTATTATCTACAAGCATAAATGACAAAAACTCTAAATTACTTTCCACATTAACCTCAAATTTGAGCTTTATTAATTTAGACAAATTGAATTTAAATGATGTCAAAGCCGCTTTAAGTTTTAATGACGGAAAAGTAACCGTTAAACCAATTGATATAAAATACCAAGACATTAAAGTAACTGTTGGAGGAACACACGGTTTTGATCAAAACATGAATTATAACTTAAAATTTGATGTGCCAGCAAAATATTTAGGACCAGAAGTAAACAACCTTATTGCAAAATTAACCCCAGCAGATGCTAACAAAATAGAAAGCATTCCAATCAATGCAGTGATGACAGGAAGTTTTGGTGCTCCAAAGTTAACTACTGATTTAAAAATGGCCACAACTAATTTAGTCACACAATTAGTTAAACAACAAAAAGACAAATTAATAGGTCAAGGATTAAGTCAATTAGCAAATGCAACTGGTTTACCTAAAACGGCAACCGATTCAACAAAAACAGCAATTCCTACAAAAGAAGAGGTAAAAGAAGAAGTAAAAACCAAAGCCACAGATGCTGTTAAAGAAGGTTTAAATAATTTATTTAAAAAGAAGAAAAAAGAATAATAAATTATAGAGCAAAGCATGAAATAATAAAAAACTCTTTTCAAATTAATGAAAAGAGTTTTTTATTATATTTCTCTTTTGACATTGTTAGTTTTTGTAGCTTATAAACTCATTCTAACCACATAGCCTTCATTGCTTCTTACATTAAAAACTGTTCCGTCCTCAAATAAGAGGTATTGTCCTTTAATTCCAGATACTTTACCTGAAAATGCTGGTGTTTTGTCTAAATTTAAACCCATAATCTTTTTTGGATAATGCAAAACGGGATAATGCAAATCTAAAACTTGTTGCTCAACAGCAAAATGTTGTTTTACTTCATCAGGCAACCAATCATACGTTTTTTTTCTTTCTGCTAATAAATCAACTGGCAACACTTCATTTTTTAACATTTTTCGCCAAGCCGTTTTATCAGCAAAATGATTCTTTAAAGCAACTTCAGTAATACCCGCTAAATAGCGATTAGGAACTTCAACTATGGGTACAGCTTGCACTGCTCCTTGGTCAATCCATCTGGTAGGAACTTGGGTCTTTCTAGTTACTCCCACTTTTACTTCACTAGACAGTGCTAAATATACAATATGAGGTTGCAATTGCACCTTTTTTTCATAATCCAAATCTCTATCTTCAATATCTAAATGAGCTGTACTTAATTCGGGGTTCATAATCCAATCGCCTACAGCTGCACTACTCATAAAACAATCATAACAAAATCCTTGACGAAAAATCTTCTTTTGTTTTCCACAATTCAGGCATTGATATCCTTGAAAAACAATTTCTGTTTCTTTTCCAATTAATTGATTTACATTTAAAAAACTATTTTCGAAAACCAAATAATATTGGATAGGATTGCCTATTTCCGTTTGCATTTTAGTCAATACACCTTCGTAAATCATTCTTGTAAAGTTTTTGGTTTAAAGTTTTATATTCAACAAAAATTGTTATTTTTGGTAAAGTTATAATTCGTAATTCGTAATTCATAATTCACAGTTCAAAAAAATGGCGTTTCCGATAATAAATTCTATCGCTTCTTTTATTTTAAAAAAACGAATTCATCAAATGGAATTGTTTTTAAAATATCCACACGAAGTCCAAGAAGAATTATTATTCAGTTTATTAAAACAAGCTGAAAATACTTTTATAGGAAAACAATATGAATTTAGTTCCATTACAAACTACAAAACTTTCTCTGAAAGAGTTCCAGTTTCTACTTATGAAGAATTAGAACCTTTAATTGAAAAAACGAGAAAAGGAGAACAAAATATTTTTTGGAATACACCCATAAAATGGTTTGCTAAATCTAGTGGAACAACAAATGCTAAAAGTAAATTTATACCTGTTAGTAATGAAGCATTAGAAAATTGCCACTACAAAGCCAGTAAGGATTTATTGTGTTTGTATCTAAACAACAATGAAGACTCACAATTATTTGTGGGCAAAAGTTTACGCTTAGGTGGAAGCAAGCAGTTATATGAAGACAACAACACCTTCTTTGGTGATTTGTCTGCCATTTTGATTGACAACATGCCTATTTGGGCCGAATTTAGTTCAACCCCAAGTAGCAGTATATCATTAATGGGTGATTGGGAAAGTAAGATGCCCGCTATCATTAATGAAACGATTAATGAAAATGTTACTAGTTTAGCAGGTGTACCCAGTTGGATGATGGTTTTATTAAACAAAACTTTAGAGCAAACTGGGAAAGAAAATATGCTTGATATATGGCCTAACGCAGAAGTCTATTTTCATGGTGGTGTAAATTTTGATCCTTACAGAGAACAATACAAAAAATTATTTCCAAAAGATAATTTTCAGTATTATGAAATATACAATGCTTCAGAAGGTTTCTTTGCTTTACAAGATTTGAATAATTCTAATGATTTACTTCTAATGTTAGATTATGGTATTTTTTATGAATTTATTCCAATGGATACTTTTGGGCAACCTACTCAAAAAATCATTCGCTTAAATGATGTAGAATTGAATAAAAATTACGCGGTTGTTATTACTACAAACTCAGGTTTATGGAGGTATCTGATTGGAGATACAATTCGATTTACAAGTTTAAATCCTTATCGAATTAGAGTTACGGGTAGAACCAAACATCATTTAAATGTATTTGGAGAAGAGCTAATGGTTGAAAATACAGAGATGGCTTTAACTGCAACCTGCAAAGAATTAGATTGTGAAATCATTGATTACACGGTTGCTCCTATTTTTATGAAAGGAAAACAAAAAGGAGCCCATGAATGGATGATTGAATTTAAAAAATTACCCGAAAACATCAATACATTTAGCGAACTATTAGATAAAAATTTACAAAATCTAAATTCAGATTATGAAGCTAAACGATACAATAACATGACTTTAAACTCGTTAGTGCTAAATGTTGCCCGAAGCAGTTTATTTTATGATTGGTTAAAAGAGAATGACAAATTAGGAGGGCAACATAAAATTCCTAGACTTTCTAATGATAGAAATTACATGGAACAATTATTACGTATGCAAATGGTGAATGCTTAAAAAAACTACTCATGAAAAAAATCATTGCTTTATTTATCCTTACATTATTCATAATTTCATGTTCTAGTACTCCAAGATATGGATGTAATCCTAGAAGATGTGCTATTGAAATTACAAAATAAAAAATAAAATAACTTTTTGTAACAATTTTGATTTTGATGAGTCTTATGATTAATCATCAATCAAATCAAAATCAAATGAACTTATTTAGAAAAGTCTTCAATCAGAAGCATTTTTTTTCGACAAGCATCTCCAAAAAAATCCAAAAACTAACTTTAATTGCTTTATTGTTTGTAGCAAATATGACCTTTGCTCAAGAAGTATTAACAACCATTAAAGTTAAATCTTCAAATGAAAAAGTTCCCTGTAATGCAGACGATATCGATCGTTTTTACACTTTGGAAAGAAAACAAAACAATGAAGTACTTTACAACAAATACTTCAATAAAGCAGGTTGTGAATTTGTAATTCAAGAAAATTTAGAACCAGGCAAGTACTCCCTTACTATTTTTACTTACGAATACAATCAAGAAGTTATTGAATTTGAAGTTACATCATCAAACAATACAATCAACTTAAATGATGTAGTATTAGTTGAAAAATTAACAAATCTAAAAGAAGTAGTTGTTACTGACCGAAAAAAATATATCAAAATAGAATCAGACAAAACCACTATTAATGTAAAGGACAATCCACTGGTAAGTTCAGGAACGGCTTTAGATGCCATTAAAAAAATGCCCGGTGTTGTTGCTTCTCCTACAGGAGGATTCTCTCTTAATGGAAAGCCAATTGCAATCTACATAGATGATGCTCCAAATTCTTTAAGCGGAAATGATTTAAAAAATTATTTAGCCTCTTTACCAGCAAAAGCAATTGAAAACATTGAGTTAATATACAATCCTGGTGCTTCATTTGATGCTAACGCAAGTGGTTCAGTGATTAATTTGGTTACAAGTACTGTACGTTTAAAAGGAATAAACGCTAACTTCAACATCAATTATAATTTCAATAAATACCAAAAACCAAGCCCACAAATCTTACTTAACGGAAAAGAAAAAAACCTGAGTTGGCAAACCATGATTGGTTATAATTATATTGATAGTGAACAAAAATCAGAGAATGGGCAAACATTTACTTCGTTTGATCCTGACAAAACAATTTTACAAGAAAGATTGACAGTTACAACAAACCGTAACTTTTACTCGAGAATTGGAACCAATTATAAACTGTCAAAAAAATCAAACTTATTATTAAACTACAACACCGCTTTTGGTAATAACAGAAATGATTTTAATTCTCAAACATTAGGAACTGATATTTCAGATTACTACAACAAAGGAATTTCAAAAAACAAGACGAGTAATCATGAAATTAGTTTGCAATACAAAACTAAACTTGATACATTGGGCAAAAGATTAGATATCATTGGGTTTTCCAATTTTTTTGGCAATAAACCTAATTCTTTTTCAACAGCTACTGAAGATAATACTAATAGTACTTTTAAAACAAAAAATAATTTTGATTTACTGAACTATTATTTAAAATATGACCTTACTATTCCATTTAAAGAATTAAAATTTTCATTAACTACGGGAGGAAAATTCAACCATTTAGATGTAAATAATATTGGAAATTACAATTTAAATAATCCCATTACAAGCATAATTGATTTTGATTATAATGAATCCAATTTAGCTTTTTATGCTGAAGCCCGAAAAAAAATCGAGAAGTTTAATTTTACACTTGGCTTGCGATTAGAAGATTTTAAAATCAATAGAACTGGAATTGTTGACAATACGGCTTCAAAAATTAATTTTGAAAACACCAATTTATTTCCAAATGTTAGTGCTTTGTACCAACTATCAGATGATATCAATATTAGTTCTTCTTATTCCCGAAAAATTAGACAACCTAATTACAACACGCTAGATCCAAATGGAAATAATTTTGACCAATATAATAGTTCAGGTGGTAACTTACTTTTAAACCCTGTGTTTTTTGACAATTATGATTTCAAAATCACTGCGATGGACTATGTGCAAATTGGAACCAACCTTAGCGTGGCTAAAGATCAAAACTTTTTTGTATTTAGTGCAAATCCAGACGAATTAGTAAGTTCTAGCACGTTTAAGCAATTTGACAAAGTAAAAACATTTAGTGCTTTTGCTAATTTTCCTATTCCATTAGATTATTTCTTTAAAGGAAAAACAGTTTTTATGGAGCGTTTGAACAATATTGATAAAATGAATTACATTTTTTTAAGTGTCAATTATATCAAAACAAATATTGACGGTTATGAATTTCCCTTCAAAAGAAAACCAATATTTAATTATGCAGCAGAAGCACAAATATTATTGCCATGGGACATTAAAAGTTATATGACCTATTATATTTTACCCCCTGGAAATTGGGAAATTTATGATGTTACAAAACCTATTCAGCAATTTGATATTTCATTCCATAAAGAGTTTTTAAATAAAAACCTTAAAATAGGAATTCATGCTATGGATTTATTTAATCAAAATGAAATTAATGCTAAAATTGCTTCTACTAACTTAAATACTAACTTCTATGAAAAGAACGATAGCAGGGTTTTTAGAATTTCATTGAGTTATAATTTTGGTAATCTTAAATTAGATAAAGAAAACACAACCATTGAAACAGAAAAAGTAAAAAGTGGTGACAGTTTTGTGAAATAGAAATTAAAAAATCCCGATTTTAAATTTAAAATCGGGATTTTTGTTTTCATGAAAATCTACATTTTGTTTATAAATAAAGATTTTTTATTAAAAAAAGTCGACAAAATGCAACAAAAACTCCACCAAAGGTCACTTCGTCGAAAATCTAAAAAAATACAGTTTACAGTAATTATAATTTAAAAAAATATAATATTTTAGCATAAATTTATTAAAAATGTTTTGCCCTTTAGCACGAACTTATAAGAACCCATGTTTTTATAAGGTAGAGCTATATGGGTATCAACAAATCCTTATCAGCCCAACAACTATTGTAAAAATGATAAGGTGAAATATTTAATAAATGAAAAATAGTTTTAAAAGATTACTTGGGCTTATAGCACTATTTACTTTGCTATTTATGTTTAGCTGTACAGAAGAATTTGATGTAAAAAACGAGAATGAACATCAAAAAAACAGAAACTTTGAAATTAAATATAAGTCTTTCCAACAATTGATGAAAGAACAAAAATTTAATTCTGCATATACAAAAGTGGGTCAAAAAATCAAAACAGTAAAACTTACTTCTAAAACAGTCATGGAAGAAATGTATAATTTTACTATTGATACAACAGTAATAAATGAATACCACACAAACAACTATACTTCTTACAACATAGGAATAATCAGAGATTCATTAAGCAATAATTATTTTGAGAATTTATTTGTAGAAATTGATAGTTCAAATGTAACAACGGCTAGAATATTAAAATATACTATAAATCCAATTAGTAAATTAATAAGTTCAGTAGAAACGACACCTATTATATATAATGCCACAAGTGTTACAGGTAAAGAAGCACCCGGAGGTGAAGATTGTCAAACAGTTAGCGTATATTTACAAACACAATGTGGTTGTCCTGGTCATCATTGGCCTGGTGAAGGAGGCTGCAATTGCCCAAGTGATCCTTCAACATCAACTCTGCTTTATTCATTTACCTCATGTCCTTCTGGAGGAGGTGGAGATGTTTTTGATACAGGCACATTGCCTAGTGACCCTGGAACAAGCATTTTAGTTACTACAACTGGTGGAGGAAGTGGTAGTGGTTCTATTGCTGTTCCTGTAGTTATAAATTATGAAAAGCTAAGAAAAAACAACCTATTTAAAGGAACATTCTTTAGCTTGAGTGAAAGAACATGGTTTTTCTCGCAATCAGAAGAAACTCAAGGAGCAATAATGAACTATTTAGAAAGTACTTTAGAAGACGAAAATGGATTTATATTAGCAAATGTATCTGAATATTCTTTAGAAGCTAAGACTTTTGTAAAACAACTAATTGATTATTCATTTCAATATAATAATTCACCTGATTCAATAGAAGAAATTAAAAATATTTTAGATATTTTAGATGATGGAATGGTAGACGGAGAAGAAGTATTGGTTGGTCCTGATATCCCAATCACAAATATGGAAGATTATTTAGATTGCTTTAATACTTCACAAGGTGCCACAATAACTATATATGCAGATCAGCCAAAAAATAACGAACATGATATATGGTCAATGAGTGATGGTGTCGGTCATGCATTTATTTCTATAAAGCAAGGTAATAAAGTTGCATCTTTTGGTTTTTATCCAATAAGCACAATTGGTTCAGCTATTCCAAACAACTTAACTCCTGATCCAACAGATTTTTTTTCAACTCCAGGAGTTTTTGGGAATGATCAAGGTCATGATTATGATGTTAGTTTATCTGTACCAATAAATTCAGTTGGTTTAACAAATTTAATCAATGGCATAGTTTCAATTGCTAATGATAATCCTATGTACAACATCGCTTCAGTAAATTGCACAGATGTAGCTATTCTTTTTTTTGAAAGTCAAACTGATGTTGACATACCAAATTGTGAATCGCCTCGCCCATGGAATGGTCAAACACCAGGCACTTTAGGTGAGGTCATAAGAAACATGCCAATACCTTCAAATGGTACAAAAAACACCAATGGTGGTAATGCACCAAATAATAATTGCAATTAAAATATGTAAAACATGAAAAATTTAAAAATAGTTACAATAATATCCTTTCTGATTATTGTTTTTCCAGATAAAATTGCATTTATTAATCTTATAATTTTACCTCTAAGTATAGTAAATTATATAATGGAGTTATTTTATTCTCATCAAAGCTATTTTTATATATTCTATAACCTTTTAATTTCAATAATAACTTTAAGTAGTGTTATTTGTTTTTTTCAAAAAAACAAATATATAGTCATGTCAAGCATTATAATTCAAATTCTATTTTTGGCCTATATGTTTAAACTCAAATTTTTAAATTATTGGTATTTTACTATACCAACAGCAGTTTACTTAATTTTAAGTTTAATATTAATTTATTCTCTATTTTTTAAATCGAAAAAAAGAATCAAATGATTCTAAAAAATCCCGATTTTAATTAAATGGCAATAAAAATAAAATTATGAAAAAAACAATATTGCTTATTATTATTGTACTATATATAGGTTACTTTTTTAAAGAACAAATATTCTTCATTGATATTTATAATAAATATTTTGTTATTGATTATTTTACATTATCAATCTATATTACAGAATTGATAGCGCTAATATTTATTATTTATTTCATTTCAAAAAAAATAATAAATAAAAAAACAAAATAGAATAATAAAATATTTAATGAAACTAAAAGCAGATTCAAATCAATAAAGTCATGAAAACAAAAAAAATTATATCCGTTTTTTTCATAATATTTTTAATTTCATGTAATAGATATACAAATAATATAGAAGTAAAAAATTCTTCAGATCAAAAAATTGATAGCATATTAATTTATGGTAATCAAAGTTGTAAACCTTTAAAAATTTCAAATTTAAAAAAAGGTCAAACAAAAATAAATTGTTTATTAAACTGTGAAACGAAAAATCAAGGAGATGGTAGTTATCTGATTCAAGTTTATATTAAAAACGAAAGACTAGAAAAAAGAACAGGTTATTTTACAAATGGAACAATTATTTTTAAAAAAATGTACATATTAATTGATGAAAACAATAATATTATTGTAAGTGAAGATTAACAACATCATAAATAATATTGCAACGTTTGAAAACACTAATTGTCAATAATTATGAAAAGTAAAATCTTAATTATATTTTTATGTCTTGGACAAAGTAAAATGATTCTAAAAAAAATCCCGATTTAAAATTTTAAATCGGGATTTTTATATTTTTAAGAAACTGCTTTTAAGCGTTGTAATAAATTTTTATTTAAACTTTGCTCTGCATATTCTTGAGTAACCATTAATGTTTTCTCTTCAGAGCCAGGCAAATCAAACATTGCATCTGTTAAAATTGCTTCACAAAGAGAACGCAATCCTCTAGCGCCTAATTTATATTCCAAAGCTTTTGTAACAATAAACTCTAAAGCTCCTTCTTCTATTTCTAATTCAACATTATCCATTTCAAAAAGCTTTTTGTATTGTTTTACTAAAGCATTTTTAGGTTCCGTTAAAATACTTCTCAAAGTTGCAGCATCTAGTGGATCCATGTGAGTAAGAACAGGTAAACGGCCTATAATCTCAGGGATTAACCCAAAATCTTTTACATCTTTTGGAACAATATATTGTAGCAAATTATCTTTGTCAATTTGATCTGTATTAATAGAAGAACTATACCCTACCGCTTGACGATTTAAACGTTTAGAAATTACACGTTCAATACCATCAAAAGCACCACCAGCAATGAATAATATGTTTTGCGTATTTACCTCAACAAACTTTTGATCAGGATGTTTTCTTCCTCCTTTAGGTGGTACATTTACTACAGTTCCTTCTAAAAGCTTCAATAGGGCTTGTTGCACGCCTTCTCCTGACACATCTCTAGTAATTGATGGGTTATCACTTTTACGAGCAATTTTATCTATCTCATCAATAAAAACGATTCCTCTTTCTGCTTTTTCAACATCATAATCAGCTGCTTGAAGCAAACGTGTTAAAATACTTTCAACATCTTCCCCTACATAACCTGCTTCGGTTAAAACGGTTGCATCAACTATGGCTAAAGGAACGTTTAACATTCTAGCAATTGTTTTAGCTACTAATGTTTTTCCTGTACCTGTTTGACCAACCATTAGGATATTACTTTTTTCAATCTCTATATCATCATCCGTTTGGATCTGCATTAACCTTTTATAATGGTTATATACAGCAACACTCATAACTCTTTTCGTTTGATCTTGTCCAATGATATAATCATCTAAGAATGCCTTAATTTCTTTAGGCTTAAGCAATGTTAAATCAGCTAATAGTTCTGATTTTCCTGTTTGTTTAATTTCTTCAAGTACTATTCCATGTGCTTGTTCAATACACCTATCACAAATATGCGCATCAATTCCTGCAATTAATAAATTGGTTTCTGGCTTCTTTCTTCCACAAAATGAACATTCTAATACTTCTTTTGCCATTTTTTTTGGTTATGGTTATGGGCAAATAACTATTGCCTATACCTGTTTTTAATTTCTTGTTAATACTTCATCAATCATACCATATTCCTTAGCTTCAGATGCAATCATCCAATAATCACGTTCAGAATCTTTGTAAACTTTATCAAAGTCTTGTTTTGCATGTTTTGCAATTATATGATATAATTCATCTTTTAATTTTAGCATTTCGCGTAAGTTGATTTCCATATCAGAAGCAACACCTTGTGCTCCTCCACTTGGTTGGTGAATCATTACACGTGAATGTGGTAAAGCACTACGCTTTCCGTCAGCACCAGCACATAATAAAACTGCTCCCATAGAAGCAGCCATTCCTGTACAAATTGTAGCTACATCTGGTTTAATGAATTGCATAGTATCATAAATACCTAATCCTGCATAAACACTTCCTCCAGGTGAGTTAATATAAATTTGAATATCTTTTGAAGCATCTGTACTCTCTAAAAACAACAATTGTGCTTGAACGATATTTGCAATTTGATCATCAACACCTGTTCCTAAGAAGATAATTCTATCCATCATTAAACGAGAAAAAACGTCTAATTGTGATACATTTAATTGACGTTCTTCCATAATATAGGGAGTCATTCCAATAGGTGTGATTTGCTTTACAATTTTATCGTAATACAAATTATTTATTCCTTGATGCTTGGTAGCAAATTTTCTAAATTCTTTTCCGTAATTCATCTTTTTTTGAATAGTTAAATTTTTATAATTTCAATATCCCGAACTTCTTTCAGAATAAAAAACGCCAAACTAAATAGTCTGACGTTCAAAGATAATTATTTTTTATGAGAAATTTATTCTCCGTACATTTCTTTAATAAAGTCTTGGTAAGAAACTTCTTTCGTCTTAGCGGAAACTTTTTCTTTATAAAGATTTAGCATTTTTTCGCTCATTACTTGTTCAGACAAACGTTTAATTTCATCTTGATTTGATAAAACGCGAGCAACAATTCCGTCAACCTCTTCATCTGTTGGGTTTACTTGACCAAATTGAGCCATTTGTTTTTTAATTAAATCAGCTGCAAATGCTTTTAATTCTTCAAAAGTTGTTTGCAAATTGTTTTCTACGATTACTTTTCCTTCAATTAATTGGTAGCGCAATCCTTTTTCTGATTTTTCATATTCTTCTTCAGCTTGTTCTACCGTTAATGGATTTTCTCCTGCTGTTTGAATCCATTTTTTAAGGAATTCAGCTGGTAAATCAAACTTTGTATTTTCAATTAAAGATTCTGTAACATCGTTTAAGAACTTTTGATCTGCTTGTTGTGCAAATTGACCTTCAGCATCTTCTTTAATCTTTGTTTTTAATTCTTCTACAGAAGAAACAACACCTTCTCCAAATAGTTTATCAAATAATTCTTGATTTAGTTCTGCTAATTCAGTAGCATTTACTTCTTCTATTGTAAAGTTTACATCAATATCTAAACCATGAACATCATCATGAGAAACTTTTAGATAATCCATTAATTTGTGATCATCATCAAAAAGTCCTTTTGTATTTAAAACTACTACGTCTCCAACTTTTTTACCAATAAACTCTTTAGCTGTCTTTTTATCTTTAAAAATATCTAACGCAAAAGTTGTTCTGTTTTCAATTCCTTTTTCTTCATTAGAGAATGTTCCAGAAACATCAAAACCTGCTTCTACTTTATCTTTAGGAATTAATTTCCCGTATTGTTTTTGGATTCTTTCTACTTGTTCGTTTAACATTGCTTCATCAGCTACAATTGCAAAACGAGTTACATTTGTTTTTGCACTAAGGTCTACAGAAAACTCTGGAGCTAACCCTAATTCAAATTCAAAAGTAAAATCTTCTTTATCCCAATTAAAATCTTCAGTAACTTTAGGAAGTGGGTTCCCTAAAATATCTAGCTTTTCTTCAACTAAGTAATCGTTTAATGATTTTTGTAAAAGTTTATTAACCTCATCTAACATAACCGATTTACCATACTGTTTTTGAATAACACTCATTGGCACAGCACCTTTTCTAAAACCAGGAATGTTAGCATTTTTTCTATAATCTGCTAAAATTTTAGCTACTGTATCTGAATAATCTTCTTTTGTAACCGCCACAGTTACTATTGCATTTAATGCATCAACGTTTTCTCTTGTAATATTCATCTTTTCTTTTTTTTCCTATGAAAATTGGGTTGCAAAATTATAAAAATTTTGCAACCCAAACAAGTTTTTAATTAATTGAATTTCAACGACTAAATTTTACTTTTGATCTACAAATATTTTATTCAATATAGATTGTCCTATTGACATCAATAAACTAAACAGTAAAGCATACCAAAACCCAGAAACCGTGAAACCATCTATCAGCTTGTCGCCAATTAGTATTATAACCGCATTAATTACTAATAAAAATAGACCTAATGTAACTATAGTGACAGGAATAGTAAGAAAAATCAAAATAGGTTTTAAGAATGTATTAAGCAATGCCAGTACTACTGCAACAATTAAAGCTGTTGTAAAACTATCTACAGTAATTCCTGGTAAAAAATGAGCTAATACAAATACAACTACTGTTGATATCAAAAGTTTGATAAGTAAATTCATAATCTAAATTTATAATTTCATTTAAAGATAAAAAAAAAGACACCAAATAATGATGTCTTTTTAAAATTTATTTTAATAGATAATCTATTAGTTTGTTGCAACAATATTAATCCCAGGATAATATGATGGGTTTAAATAAGGCATATTTGATTTGTAATGTGCATTAATTACTTTAATAATTTCATTAGCAATTACTGCATATCCTCTAGCATTTGGATGAACTCCATCTAAGGAGAACAACACTTTATACTCAGTTGTAGGACCACTAAAATAATTGGCTGTATAAACAGATCCATCTACAGAACGTAAACCTCCAACTAAAACATTCAAAATAGCATTCATATCTGCAACTGCTAAATTTTTAGATGAAGCTATAGCTGTTATTGAGCTATTGTATGCAGAAGTTGCACTTGCTACTTTAGCTTTCTCTGTTGAAGTTAAAACCCATTTATTAGCCATTGGATATGACACTCCGTTGATATTAATCAAAGTTGATGGTGATGATGTATTTACAGTTCCAATTACTGCAGAAGCTGGTAAAACAATTAAATCATCAGCAGTTGCTTGACGTGCTTTTCCAAAAATTGCTCCAAAAGCAGCAGCTGTTTGAGCACCGAAAACAGGTGTTAAAGCTCCCGTAATTTGTGCTGATCTATCAGCAGCATCAACATCATAAATTAAGATAGGATTTGCAGAAGAAGCAGATAATAATTTAACTCTATTAGGCTCTCCGTAAGCTGAAAATATCCCATTTAATGGACCATATAATTGTGAATTTAATGCATTAATATTTGCAGAACCTCCTAAAGCTGTTGGAGATAGTGGATTGTATGGAACAGTTGTAAAATAAGGAATAGAAGTAACACTTGGAATGGTACATAGCACTCCTTTTGCACCATTTGCAGTTAATTGATCAACTATAGTACTATATGTTCCTGCAAAAACAGCTGAATTAGTTATATCATTACTACCATAAGTTGCTGGATTTGTATTTCCAGTAACATTATGATCATCTGCAGCAGATCCATCAGATTTTGCTCCACCTGATGTAGCATAAGATAAAATATCATTTGCTCCAATCCAATTGGTAAAGAATGTTGGATTTTTAGAAAGCGCATCCCCTAAAACTGTAGAAGTTGAAGAAGTAGCATGTCTAACATAATATGGATTAGCTTGGCCTAATGCAAGACCCGCAGGATTTCCATATCCTGGAGCTAACAAATGGAAAGATTTTGCCCCAGGAACACCCATATTATTGTAAGCTGTAGCTTGCGGAGTTAAAGTAATTGTTGAAGTTCCAGCAATTGGTTGAGGAGCTCCAACTGAAGCATTAATAACCAATCTTGTACTAAAACCAGATAAACCAGCAATTCCACCTAAATTATTAACATCTTCTTCATAAGATGGTTGCGTAAAACTTCCTCCACCTACCGTAGCAAATTGCTGAGATAATAAATTAGGAAAAGAATAAGATTGTCCTACTCTTGAAACTGATCCATCCATATAACCAGCAGTTAGTGAATTTCCGATTGCAACATAACTAGAGAAATCTGCTTCACCTGCCGTATAATTTGCGTCAACTTCGTTTTCAAACTCTGGCTCACAAGACACAAGTCCTGCCACCAAAATAGATAAGTATATAAATTTATTTTTCATTTTAATAAAATATTTAAAAATTAGAAGCTGTATGATATACCTACACCTGGTGAGAATACAGACGACTTATAAGTTCCTCCAAAATTTGGGTTTGGTGTATTAGAAATTGGGTCAACTGAATAATTATAAGAATTATCAATTTCATCAAAATGTAAGTACAATAAAGAAAGATCAATTCCAAATTTAGGGTTTAATTGATATGTTAATCCTCCTGTAAAACCCATTGAATCATTTCTAGGTGTTTCTGGTGCAAAATAACCATCTTGTACAGGGCTTTCGTCAAAATACCAACCTGCTCTAAAAGTAAATTTATCATTAGCTACATATTGAGTACCCACTCTATAGGTACTTGAATTTTGATAATTTCTTGGATTTATTGATTCTTGACCATTAGCAAACTTAACATCTAACGCTTTGTAAGCATTCCACATTGTATAATTATAATCAAAAGCAACTAACCACTTATCAGTAACTTGGTAAGATAATCCAGAAGTAATTTCAGCTGGTAAAGGCAAATCTGCATCAAAAGTTGTATTCTGAAGAGGATTAAAATCAGGAGTATCAGCATAAGTTGCATCTCCATCTCTAGCTTCCATAGTAATTTCCGAACGATAATTAACTCCTAATCTTAACTTGCTAGTTGGATTAAACATAAAACCTACATTATATCCCCAAGCAGTGATTCCTTTAGCATCTAAAGTAACATCCGTTCCACTACCATTAGCAGACAATAAAGGGTTAATTGATAAATTTCTATTTAAATTAACAGAACCTGTAGCATAAATTGGCCCACCACCAAAACTAAATTCATCACCTATTCTAATAGAAACTGTTGGTTGAATAAATATAGCTTTTAAATCTATATTATTAACTAAATGAGCTCCTTGCCAATCTTGATCCCATTCAACTTCACTACCAAATGGCGAATAAACAGCTAAACCAGCTGTTAACCAATCTGTAATTTTATAAGTTGCATATACATTAAATGGAGTTCCAACATTATCTGATGACGCTTTCCAATTATATTCGGAATTTTGAAATCTTGTTTTTGAAAACAAAACACTACCTCCTACTGATAAATTAAATTTGTCTTTTAGATATGCCATACCTGCAGGATTAAAAAAAGCTGTTTCAGCGCTATTTACTATAGCAACACCTGTATGCCCCATAGCTAATTGTTTTTGCCCTTGAATACTTACCCTATATCCTCCTGCAAAAACAGTAGAGCTAGCCAAAGCAAAAATTGTTAAAGAAAGTAATTTTCTCATAATTTAATTAATGTATTAGTTTTTTTTGAATTTGTTAAAAACAATACTTCAAATTTAAAACAAATAATGAATTTAACAATTTTTTTAACAAAAAAATTATGCATGCATAATATTTATTTGATTTTTATTTTAGAAAATTTATTGTTTTATTATAAAAATCATTAGGATTCTCAGCGTGTAACCAATGTCCTGCATTAGAAATAGTTTCAATTTTGACAGCTGGAAAATGATAATGAATAGTTTCAAAATCTTCATCTAAAATATAATTAGAATTAGCTCCTCTTAAAAACAAAGTTGGTTTTTCAAATTTATTCTCAGCAGGCAAAGCCTTTCCTATTTGCTCAATTTTACTATTAAAAACGGGTAGATTAAAACGAAAGGCAAGTTGCCCAGGTGTTTCCCAATACAAACTCTTTAACAAAAACTGTCTCGTTCCAAAATCTGAAATATAATTTGTCAAAATTTCTTCCACTTCAGATCTACTGGGCTGTTTTGAAAAATCTACAGCATTTAATCCTTCTAAAATACTTTGGTGGTGTTGAGGATAGAATTTAGGACCAATATCAGCAATAATAAGCTTTTCAACTAATTCAGGATAAAGTGTAGCCAAAAGCATTGCTGTTTTTCCACCCATAGAATGTCCTAACAAAATAATATTTCTTAATTGATAATGCTCACAATAAATTTTCACATCATTAGCCATAGCTTCATATGAAAACTCATCCGAATGAAAACTCTTGCCATGATTTCGCATGTCTAATATATGCACTTGATAACCCATTGCTGCATATTGACTTCCTAAAGTTTTCCAATTATCAGACATACCTAAAAATCCGTGAAGAATGACAAAAGGTTGCCCGTTTCCTTCTATTCTTGAATGAAGTATCATTTATTCTTTTATTTTAATTTATTGAGATACATATTTACTACATTATCAAAACCTAAATAAAGCGACTCAGAAACTAAAGCATGACCAATTGAAACTTCTAATAATTCTGGAATGCTTTGTTTAAAAAATTGAATATTATCTAAACTTAAATCATGTCCTGCATTTATTCCTAATCCTAATTCATTTGCTCTCGTAGCAGCTTTGACATAAGAATCAATTCCGTTTTTATTTCCTAAACTAAACTGATGTGCAAAAGCTTCTGTGTATAATTCTATTCTATCCGCTCCTGTTTCTTTTGCTCCTTCAATCATTTGAACGGTTGGATCAACAAAAATGGAAGTTCGAATATTATTTTTCTTGAATTCACTTATGATTTCCACTAAAAAATCTTTATGTTTAATTGTATCCCAACCCGCGTTTGAAGTTAATGCATCGTCAGCATCAGGCACTAAAGTAACTTGAGTAGGCTGTATTGCTAAAACTAAATCCATAAATTTTTTAACAGGATTTCCTTCAATATTGTATTCTGTATAAACCACATTTTTTAAATCATAAGCATCTTGATATTTGATGTGTCTCTCGTCTGGACGAGGATGTATCGTTATACCTTGGGCTCCAAATTGTTGTAAATCCTTTGCTACTTGAAGTAAATTTGGTACATTTCCTCCACGAGAATTTCTTAAAGTTGCAATTTTATTGATATTTACTGATAACTTTGTCATAAATTTGTTTTTTACTTTACAAAAATACAAAGTATAGTAACTTTACTAATGTATTTTTTAATTATTTTGCAAAAGAATAAGAACTATATGCACAACCTAATAGACTATATAAATTTCGACATTAAACCTTTAAAAACATCACAACTTATTGCAGATGCACAAGACTTGTTTTTAGACATCTCCTACTCTCATTTTCCTATTAGTGAAAAGGGTATTTATGTAGGATGTCTTAGAAGAGAAGATGCTGAAATTCTTAATGAAAATAAACTAATAGCAGACAGCAAATTTGATTTTGAGCGTTTCTTTGTCAGAGATTCCATGATTTGGTTAGATGTTTTAGAAGAATTTGCAAAAAATGAATGCAACATTATGCCTGTTTTAAATGAAAAAAATGTTTACTTAGGGTATTATGAATTAGAAGATGTAATTAAGTTTTTTCAAGAAAGCCCCTTTTTAAAAGAAGAAGGTGGAATTATTGTGATACAAAAAACAAAATCAGATTATTCAATAAGTCAAATAAGTCAGATTGTTGAAGGAAATGGCGGCAAGCTTTTAGGATTATTTATTTCAAATATTAATGATCAATTAGTTGAAATTACTTTAAAAATTTCACAAAGTTATATGAACGAGATTCTTCAAGCTTTAAGAAGATATGAGTATGTTATTATTTCTGAGCATCAAGAAGATTCCTATTTAGAAAATTTAAAAGAGCGCTCAGATTATTTAGATAAATACCTAAATATTTAATAATGAAAATAGCAATTTTTGGTCAATATTATCAATCAAATACTAATGAAATCATTAGTAAAGTTATTGATGTACTAGAAAGTAAAGGAACAGAAATCATTATTGAAGAAACATTCTACAAAGCTATAATAGCTAGTAAAGCTATAAACAAAGAGTTTAAAACATTTAAAAATCATATCGAATTATCCCATAATATTGATTTCTTAATTAGTATTGGAGGAGATGGTACAATCCTGAGAGCAGCAACATTAGTTAGAGAAAAAAACATCCCTATAGTAGGTGTAAATGCTGGAAGACTTGGTTTTTTAGCAACCGTTCAAGCTGAAAACATAGCCACTTTTTTACCCAAATTATTTACAAACGACTACAAAATATCAAATAGAACATTATTAAGTCTTAAATGCAATCCTACGAATGAAGATTTGCAAGACATTAATTTTGCATTAAACGAAGTAACCGTTTCAAGAAAAGACACTACTTCTATGATAACTATTGAAACCTATTTAAACAATGAGTATCTAAATTCTTATTGGGCTGACGGATTAATCATTGCTACCCCAACAGGCTCTACTGGATATTCATTAAGCTGTGGCGGACCTGTTTTAACACCTGACGTTAATAGTTTAGTTATTACTCCAATTGCTCCACATAATTTAACAGCAAGACCCTTAGTTATTCCTGACGATATGGAAATTACATTAAAAATTTCAGGCAGAGAAGAACAATTTTTAGTTTCATTAGATTCTCGAATCACTTCCGTAACTAATGAAACTATATTAACCATAAACAAATCAGCATTTAAAATTAAAATGATTGATTTTCATGAAGAAGGGTTCTTAAAAACTATTCGAAAAAAGTTACTTTGGGGAGAAGATAAAAGAAATTAGTAACTCTTTTATACCTTAATATATTACTTTCCTTTTTTTTACGTTACATATAATGAGTAAAAAAATGCTTCTTTATGAAGTTAAAACATCAATATTGTTATATTTGCAATCTGAAAAAAATGAAAAGACTAGTATTATACATATTTTTTATAACATTTGTTAGTACTTCAAAGGCACAAATACATGAGGTAGGAGTGTTTCTTGGAGGAGTTAATTATGTAGGTGACGTAGGAAAAACGAACTATATTAATCCTAATGAATTAGGTTTTGGTTTATTATACAAATGGAATAGAAGCACAAGACACTCTTATCGATTTTCTTATTTCCAAGGAAATATTAAAGCAAACGATGCTGACTCTAAAGCTCCAAGTAGATACCTAAGAGGAAATTATTTTAAAAACAATATAAAAGAATTATCCGTAGGAATGGAATTTAATTTCTTCCCTTTTGATTTACACCAATTTGACATGCAGTATACTCCTTATGTGTTTACTGGAATAAATTACTTTTGGTATGATGAGTTATACAATCTTAGTAATGAAGCGCAAGTTGACGAAAGAAACAAAAGTTTAGCTATTCCTATAGTATTAGGTTTTAAAGCTAGAATAGCCCATTCTTTTATTTTAGGGATAGAAGCTGGAGCAAGATATACGTTTACAGATAATTTAGACGGTAGTAATCCTAGCAATAATTCTTTACAGAATCTACGCTACGGAAACTTAAACAGTAATGACTGGTATATGTTTACAGGTTTAACATTAACTTATACATTTGGTGAAAACCCATGTTTTTGCCCTCATTAAAAAAATGAATTATTTAGAGCAAATAGACGACAAAAAACTTCCCAACCATTTAGCAATAATAATGGATGGCAATGGTCGTTGGGCTAAAAACAAAGGTCTTCTTAGAGCCATTGGTCATGAAAACGGGACAAAATCAGTAAGAACAACTGTTGAATCCTGTGCAAAATTAGGCATCAAGAACCTAACACTCTATGCCTTTTCAACAGAAAATTGGAACAGACCAAAATTAGAAGTAGACACATTGATGAGACTTCTAATATCTTCTCTTAAAAAAGAAGAAGAAACATTAATTAAGAATAACATTAAACTAAATGCTATTGGAAATTTAACAAATTTACCAAGAAATGTCTATAAAGAATTGCATGAAGTTATTGAAAGAACAAAAGACAACACAAGAATGACATTGACCCTAGCTTTAAGCTATGGCTCAAGAGAAGAACTTATTCAAGTTGTTAAAAATATTAGTAATAAAGTTAAAAATAATATAATTTCTGAATCAGCTATTGACGAATCAATTATTAATCAGCATCTTTACACGCATAATTTACCAGATGTAGATTTAGTAATCAGAACAAGTGGCGAGCACAGAATAAGTAATTTTCTACTATGGCAAATAGCTTATGCGGAATTTTACTTTACTGATGTATTATGGCCTGATTTTACAGAAAACAATTTGTATGAAGCAATTATTAGTTACCAAAAAAGAGAACGTAGATTTGGAAAAACAAGTGAACAATTATAAAAGAAATTCTCTTTTAAACAAAAATATCAAGTTAAGCGCGATATTATTTTTATTTTTTTGTGTTTTCAAAGTTTCCGCACAGGATACAAATTTTGAAAATGGCAAGTCGTATATTTTAGCTGATGTTGAAGTAACTGGTAAAGTAAATTATAATCCTCAAACCATTATTACTTTTGCAGGATTAGAAAAAGGACAAAATATTATTGTTCCTGGAGAAGAAGTGAGTAATGCCATAAAAAAATTATGGAAATTAGGTTACTTTAACGATATCAATATTTATGTAAATAAAATACAAAACGATAGTATTTATCTTGAATTGAACATCAATGAATTACCTAAACTAGCTGATGTAAAAATTCAAGGTGTAAAAAAAGGAAAAATAGAAGAATTGATTAAAGACAATGACCTTAAAAAAGGAAAAATTGTTAATGAAAATTTAATTACTACAACAAAAAATTACATTCAAAACAAATATAAAAAAGATGGTTTTTACAACACCAAAGTAGTTGTTAATACAATCCCAGATTCAACAGATACTAACGTTGATATGGTTATAAGAATTGACAAAGGAGACAAGGTAAAAATCAAGAAAATTAATTTTGAAGGTAACGACAAAATTTCAGACAAAAGACTGCGAAAAGCTTTCAAAAACACCAAAGTAAAAAATCCTATTAGAATCTTTAAAGCTTCTAAATTCATCAAAGAAAAATACGAAGAAGACTTAACTAATGTAATAAACAAATACAAAGAAAAAGGATATCGAGATGCCCGAATTATCAAAGATTCAGTAAGCTATGATAATAAAAGCAATAAGATATCAATAAATGTAAAACTAGAAGAAGGTAGAAAATATTATTTTGGAAACATTAGATTCATAGGAAACTCCGTATATCCTGAACAACAACTTAAAAGAATACTAGGCATTAATAAAGGAGATGTATACAATGGGGTATTATTGCAAAAAAGAATTGCTGATAACACAAATCCAGATGCTGAAGACATAACAAATTTATACCAAAACAACGGATACTTATTTTCAAATATCAACACTGTAGAAGTTAAAACAGAAAATGATACAATTGATTTTGAAATAAGAATAAGCGAAGGACCTTTAGCTTACTTTAACAAAATTTCAGTAGTGGGTAATGACCGAACAAATGACCATGTTATTTATAGAGAAATCTTAACTAAACCTGGAAAAAAATACAGTAAAGAAGCCTTAATAAGAACCATTAGAGAATTAGGTCAATTAGGATTTTTTGATCCAGAAGCTATTAAACCTGATTTTAAAAATGTTGATGCCGCTGCAGGAACAGTTGATATAGAATATAGCTTAGTTGAAAAAGGAGCCAGTCAAATCCAACTTCAAGGTGGATATGGAGGAGGTGGATTCATCGGTACCCTAGGGCTATCGTTTAACAACTTTTCGATTAGAAACATATTCAATAAAGAAGCATACAAACCGTTACCTATGGGAGATGGTCAAAAAATGTCACTTAATTTACAAGCCAGTACTTACTTCAGAACTTATAGTTTAAGTTTTCAAGAACCTTGGTATGGAGGAAAAAAACCCGTAAGTTTCTCTACTTCACTTTCTCAAAGTAAGCAGTTTTTATACAATTATTCATCAAATGAAGTAGATAAATCTCAAAGTTTTACAATTACATCGCTTTCAGTAGGATTAGCCAAAAGACTAACCGTTCCAGATGATTATTTTACACTTTCTCAAGCTGTTTCATTTCAATATTACAAACTTAATAATTACAATTCAGGATTATTTACTTTTGGAAATGGAGCTTCTAGAAACTTAGCCTATACTGTAGGACTTTCAAGAAACAGTAAAGGTTTAAACCCCATATATCCAACATACGGGTCTGAATTTAGTATCTCAACCAAATTTACTATCCCATATTCTCTTTTCAACAATGTAGACTATAAAAATCTTGGAGAACAAGCAGAAAACAAATACATTTACAATGGAAATGGGTATATATACACCGACGATTCTGGAAATGAAGTATTAGTAAGCAATGGTGATTATTTAACAGAACTTCCTTCAACTTCAAACCCAACACCAGCTAAAGCATATGATGTTGAAGATGCAGTTGCTGATCCAGCAAAAGTGGATCAAATCAAATACAAATGGTTAGAATATTATAAAATAAAATTCAAAGCAGATTGGTACACTAAAATCTATGATAAATTAGTTTTAAGATCACTAGGAGAATTTGGATTTATGGGAGCTTATAATCAAAATAGAGGTTTGGTGCCATTTGAGCGTTTTTACTTAGGAGGAGATGGTCTTGCTAACTACTCATTAGATGGTAGAGAAACAATTCAATTGCGCGGATATCCAAATAATTCATTATCTTCGACTGACGGAGGTACTATTTATAACAAATTTTCGTTAGAATTAAGATATCCTATCACTTTAAAACCTAGTGCATCAATTTATGCCCTATCATTTTTAGAGGCAGGAGCCGCTTACAACAATTTTAAAGCCTATAATCCGTTTAACGTTCAACGATCAGCTGGTTTTGGATTGCGTGTATTTATGCCAGCATTTGGATTATTAGGGATAGATTTTGCACATGGATTTGATCCAATTCCAGGGCAAACACAAAAAAGTGGATGGCAAACACATTTTATCATTGGTCAACAATTTTAAAAAAGTATAATAAATTAAAATATTATAGTATGAAAAAAGCGATTTTATTTTTTTTATTTTTAAGTTCTACTCTAGCATTTTCGCAATCTAGAGGCATTAGAATTGGGTTCATAGATATGGAGTATATCTTAGAAAAAGTACCTAATTATGCTGAAGCTAAAAACCAATTGGAAATTAAAGCTCAAAAGTGGAAGCAAGAAATTGAAGAGAAAAAAACAGAAATAAACAAGTTAAAAGAAAATTTAAAAGTAGAAAAACCTCTCTTAACCAAAGAATTAATTGAAGAAAGAGAAGATGAAATAAATTTTCAAGAAACTGAATTATTAGAATACCAACAAAGTAGATTTGGTCCTAAAGGAGATTTAATACTTCAAAAATCAGTTTTAGTAAAACCAATACAGGATCAGGTTTTTACAATTGTTCAAGATATTGCAGAACAAAAAAAGTATGATTTTATTTTTGATAAATCCTCAGATATGACAATGCTTTTTGCTGCTAAAAGATATGACATAAGTGAACAAGTTGTAAGACAATTAGTAAGAGCTGAAAAAAGAGAAGAAATGTCTTCAAAACAATTAAAAGACCTTCAAGCCAAAGAAGCTCTTGAAGATATGCAAGATGAAAATCCTGAAATGGCTGAAAGGCAAAAAATATTAGATGATAGAAAAGCTGCAAGAGAAAAATTAGTTGCTGATAAAAAAGCAGCTTACGAAGCACGAAAAAAAGAAGCTGAAGAAAAAAGACAAAGACTTATTGAAGAAAGAGAAGCTAAAAAAAATGGCACGTTAATTGAAGACAATAAAACCGAAGAAGATAAAACACCTACAGGAGGTGATAAAAAAGCAACAGAAGCAACTGAGACCAAATTAACACCTGCAGAGGTTAGAGAAAAAGCATTAGAAGAAAGAAATAAAAAAATAGAAGAACGCAAAAAAGCAGCTGAAGAAAAAAGAAAAAAACTTATTGAAGAAAGAGAAGCTGCAAAAAAAGCAAAAGAAGACCAAAATAAAACCGGAGAATAAGAATAAATTAAAATTAAACACAAAACAATGAAACAATTAAAATCAATTTTTATCGCAGCAGCATTTTTCTTGAGTGCACAATTTGTTACTGCTCAATCAAAAGTAGCTCATATTGATGTAAGCGAATTAATGACAAATATGCCTGCTATGAAAACCGCTCAAGCCCAACTTGAGAAAATTCAAAAATCTTATGATGCTGAATATAACACTATGGTTCAAGAGTATCAAACCAAAATGGAGAAATACAGAACCGAAGCTGAAAATGGAACTGCTTCTGATGCTGTAAATGAATCAAGAGCAAAAGAAATGCAAGACATGGGAACTCGTATTCAACAATACAGAGAAACTGCAACTAAAGAATTACAACAAAAAGAATTAGACCTTGTTAAACCAATTATGGAAAAAGCACAACAAGCAATTCAAAAAGTTGCTAGAGCAAAAGGTTATGAATATGTTCTAGATTCAACTAGCGGAAGTGGTGTTTTAATGGCTGATGGTCCAAATTTATTAGCTGATGTTAAAAAAGAATTAGGGTTCTAATAAAAAACCTATAGAGAATATAAAAAAACTGCTTATCTTTAACTGGATACAGCAGTTTTTTTTATTTTTGTTCGTATGAAATATAATAATCCTATTGGGCTTTTTGATTCTGGAATTGGAGGAACTTCAATTTGGAAAGAAATACACAAACTTCTTCCTTTAGAAGACACTATCTATTTAGCTGACAGCTTTAATGCACCATATGGATTAAAAAGTCAAGAAGAAATTATCCAACTAAGTAAAAAAAACACTGAATTTCTTTTAAATAACAACTGTAAAATAATAGTTGTTGCATGCAATACAGCCACAACAAATGCCATCAAAGTACTCAGATCTACCTATGATGTACCTTTCATAGGAATTGAGCCTGCTATAAAACCTGCTGCAAACAATACGCAAACACATACAATTGGAATATTAGCCACTAAAGGAACGCTTAATAGCGACTTATTTAATAAAACCGCATCTTCCTTGGCAAATGTAAAAATAGTAGAGCAAATAGGGCATGGATTAGTTCAATTGATAGAAAATGGAGACATTGAATCATCTGAAATGGACGAACTATTAAAATCGTACTTAACTCCAATGGTTGAAAAGAATATTGATTATTTAGTTTTAGGTTGTAGTCATTACCCTTATCTAATCCCTCAAATAGAAAAATTAATCCCTAAAAACATAAAAATAATTGATTCTGGAGAAGCTGTTGCTATCCAAACTAAAAATGTCTTATTTAATAATAATCTTTTAAATATAGACCATAAAAATGTGTCGAATGTATTCTATACGAATTCAGATTCAAAAGTTTTAAAAACAATTTTAAACAACGAATATCAAGTTATAGAAAAGTTCTTTTAATTGATTTGCTATTCTTCTTTAAACCAACTAGAATACATTACATAATTATTTGAAATACGCTCTATTTCTCCTGAAAAATCACTTTGATCAATATCCTTTACTCTTTTTGCTGGTACACCTGCATAGATACATCCAGATTCAACAATAGTATTTTGCGTAATAACTGCACCTGCTGCAATAATAGAATTACTTTCTACAACACAATTATCCATTACAATTGCACCCATCCCAATTAACACATTGTCTTTAATTGTGCAGCCATGAACAATAGCATTATGCCCTATGGAAACATTATTACCAATAACAGTAGGATGTTTTTGATAAGTACAATGAATAATTGCTCCATCTTGTATATTAACCTTATTACCTATTTTAATAAAATTTACATCGCCTCTAATCACAGCATTATACCAAACACTACATTGCTCTCCTAAAGTAACATCACCAACAATAGTAGCATTCTCTGCAATAAAGCAATCTGCTGGTAAATTAGGCGTTTTACCGTTTACTGTTTTTATAATCATAACAAAAAAAGTCCCGAATAAACGGGACTATTAAATATATTTTTAAAATTAATTAACTGCTGGACAGTTACAATCAAATCTACTGTTTTTACAGAAAATATCAATCCCTAAAGTAATTTGATGAAATCCACTGTTGTCAAATTTAACATCTCCTGTTAAGTGAGAATATGTGTAAGCAAACATGAATTTTTTATAATTCAACCCTAAGATTGGAGTAATATATTGTAGTTTTTGTTCTCCAATACTTGACCCATCAACATATTGAGTTCCATCAAAACTTCTTCTGTATGACAATCCACCCCAAACTTTACCAAAATCTAAAGTTTTATATACTTTTAAATTTAAGTCAATTGTCTTTTCTTTAGTTTGATCTACATATTGAAACATTGTTGAAGGTTCTAATAATATCCCATTATCACCTAGATTAAATACATATCCAACACTCCAAAGATATTTTCTTAAATTATCTGTTTCTATATCGGTATACAATTCTCTTTTACTCGCAATAACATTTTTTACAGTAAAATGTGTATAGAAATCTAAATAAAAGTAAGAAGCTCCTAAATCAACATTAAAATACGAATCTTTTTGAACAATTCCTCCATTAACAATTGGGTCATAAGTAGGATTTGAAATATAGAAAGAAGTTTCATCTAAATTACTTTGAATTAATCCAGCATTTACACCAAATGAAAGTTGATTTAAATCTAATGTACTTCTAGAAAATCTTAAATGGTGTGCATAACTTAATTTTGCACCTGTTTGAGTATGGTATCCATTTCTATCGTTAAAAACAATTGCTCCAATACCAGAACGTTCTCCAACAGAAGTGTTAAAACTCAATGTTTGCAAAGCTGGTGCATCGTCTTGACCAAACCATTGTTGACGAGCTGTTAATCTTACTTTTCCACAATCTGCGGCTCCTGCCATCGATGGGTGTATTAAATAATAGTTATCTGATAGGTAGTCTGAATAAACTGCGATTCCTTCTTGTGAGAATGAAAATTGTGTTATAAACACTAATAAAAGTAAGTATCCTTTTTTTAAATTCATGATGTATTATCTTTTTAATGTAAAGTGAGCTTTAAATTGTTTAGGTATAAATTGACCGTTTACTGTTATTTCATAGTAATCAACTGTGAACCAATAGTCCGTTGAAGGTAATGGTTGTCCGTTAAATATTC